>ULQE01033450.1_pt1 | contig 147141 bp, 146 predicted proteins | sample 1954171 | NCBI WGS metagenome assembly ULQE01 (sample SAMEA4835647, study PRJEB28245) | human gut metagenome | biome: gut microbiome; material: fecal sample | place: Denmark | collected 2008
AGCCCTCCGTGTATCTGCAAGGTGCAGGTATGCGGGGGGCTTTTTTGCGTTCTGCTATTAGATGTAAATGAGCATTGTTCCAGTGAAAGTGGAAAATATTATGACTATTTTGGCTGGAATATTGTAAATGCTGGTAAATTTTTTCATTGATATTTACACAGAATATCTCTAAAAATGTTGAAATGGCATTTGATTTATTTGATAATAGTGATTGAGACTGGTGATGGAGGACAATCGGTGAAACGTTATTCAATAAAGGGGGATTTATATGTTCGATTTTCAGCAAATGTATAGAGAAAAGCTGCGTACACCGGAGGCTGCGGTGGAGTGTGTCAAGGATGGAGACTGGGTCGATTACACATCGTCCCTTGGAAAACCTGTACTACTTGACAGAGCACTGGCAAAGCGGAGAGATGAGCTGCACGATGTGAAGATCAGGGGAAATCTGATGGCTGGGCCTATAGAGGTTGCAGAGTGCGATGACAGTCAGGAGCATTTTGTGTATCATAGCTGGCACTGTTCGCAGTACGAGAGAAAGCTGTGCGATGAGGGCAAATGCTATTATATACCGATGGTGTTCCACAATAATGCGGCTTACTATGAGTATTTCCTCCATGTGAATGTGGTCATGGTGTCGGTGGGACCTATGGACAAGCATGGTTATTTTAACTTCTCGGTAAATACCGGTGTGGCTGCCCCTATTGCCAGGAAGGCGGACATCGTTATAGTTGAGGTGAATGAGCACATGCCTAAGATACGCGGTGGATATGATGAATGTATCCACATATCAGATGTGGATATGATCGTGGAGGGGGAGCATGAACCATTTGCTGATGTGAAAACACAGGCACCGCGGGAGGTTGACCGGAAGATAGCGGAGCTGCTCATTCCGTATATTGTGGACGGTTCAACACTGCAGCTCGGTATCGGAGGAATGCCAAATGCGGTGGGGGAGATGCTGGCTCAGTCGGATCTCAAGGATCTCGCCATGCACACGGAGCTCTGCTCGGATGCATATCTTGCCCTGTACAAGGCGGGCAAGCTGACAAATAAATACAAGAACATAGATCGTGGAAAAGGCGTATTTGGCTGTGCCATCGGTTCAAATGAGCTGTATGAGTGGCTGGACGACAATCCGGGAATCGCCGCATATCCACTTGAGTATGTGAACAGGCCATATGTCATATCGCAGATAGACAACATGGTGTCCATAAACAGCTGTGTGGCTGTGGATCTGTACGGACAGGTTGCGGCAGAGAGCAGTGGTTCACGCCAGATCAGCGGAACCGGCGGACAGCTTGATTTCCTGATCGGAGCATCGGGCTCCCGTGGCGGCAAGGCGTTTATCTGCATGAGTTCCACCCACACCGACAGGAATGGGGTGAAGCATTCCAGGGTAAAGCCACAGTTCAACGGAGATATCATCACCTCGCCGAGAAGCCAGGTGTATTTTCTGGCAACAGAGTACGGCGTGATAAACCTTGAAGGACGATCCACATGGGAGAGAGCGGAAGCACTGATATCCATAGCCCATCCTGATTTCCGGGACATGCTGATAAAGGAGGCCCAGGAGAGAAAAATCTGGCGGAGGTCGAATAAGAGATGATAAGGTTATGATAAAGAGGCTATGATAAAGAGGGAACTGCGTGTTCTTCAAATGGTGAAGAAACAGATGGAAAATTAAAATTTTTTTCTCGGAAAGTGTAATTTGATAAAACAGAAAGGTAGTATATGTATGAGGGAGTTAAAAGACAAAAGATCTTTAAGCGATAACTTCGGGGATTCGATATATATATATGCGAGGGTAATTGACAAATGAACGATCAGCTGATAATTGAACTGTTTTTTAAAAGGTGTGAGGAGGCAATTGCTGCTACTTCCGAGAAATATGGAAAATTATGCAAATCAATATCTGACAGGATTTTGAAGAACAATGAGGATGCGGAGGAGTGTGTCAGCGATACATATCTGACACTCTGGGAAACAATCCCACCGGAGAAACCGGATCCATTTGTGGCATACATCTGCAAGATAGTGAGGAATCTGTCGCTCAAGCGATACAGACATAATACCGCAGATAAGCGAAATTCCTACTACGACGCATCTCTGGATGAGATATCAGAGTGCGTGGCGGCATGCGGAGAGGTGGACGAACGGATCACTGCCCAGGAACTTACAGACAGATTAAACAAATTTCTGGAAGGTCTTAAGGAAGTGGACAGGGTTATGTTTGTCAAGAAGTACTGGTTTTGCATGGAGATTCCGGAGATAGCGGAGGAAATGTCTCTGAGTACCAATTATGTAAATGTGCATTTGCACAGGATAAGGGAGAAACTGAAACAGTATCTTGTAAAGGAGAATTGGTATGAAGAAAGAATTGGTTGAGGAAGCGCTTACTAATATAGACGACAAATATATAGAGGAAGCTCTTAATTACAAGAAGAAAAAAGTCGTGAAATTCCCAGATCATAGCAGCAGATTTATCAAGGCGGCTACAGTGACTTTGGCGGTCCTGGTGGCAGGATCGGCGTCTGTCTATGCCGGTGCAACGGTTGCCAGAAAGGTGTTCATTACCGATCACAGTATGGAAATGGGAACTCTGGATGACAGTGAAGAGGAAGAATTGAGAGAAGATGACACGTCAGAGGAAAATCTGGAATCTGACGACAGTTATTGGGATGAAGTAGAGGATCTGGGTACAGTAGCGGGAGATGATTCAGTGAAGTGGACACAAAAGCACGATGAGATCGTGCAGGGAGTCCATTACACGACATATACTTATGAAAATTATAATGATGCCGCAGCGGATGCGGGAATGGATGCGTGGTTCGATTCAATTCCTGGTGAGCTGACGAGCGTGGAATATACATATGGTCTATTTAAGGGCTGTGCGACCAGATATATATTTGTAAATGGAGAATATAAAGGACATACATATTCATTGATGCAGGATAAGATGAATGGTGTCGATGACGAAGATTTCTTTTATAGAATTCCTATGGACAATGTTCAGAATGCGCGGGATTATACCAACAAGGATGGAGAATTATTTACTCTGGCTGACGAGGTTAGAGAATACTATGAGTATAGTGAATATGGGAGCACAAAAAAAGTAAAAGATATCACAACATATACAATTATAAGAGATAATGGCAATGCAGGGAATATGTCATTTGATAACATGCCTGACAAAGATATTCATTACATACTGGATCAGATCAAGCTTGTAAAATAATAGTAAGGAATTTGTTATACACTTTTATATACTTTTAGGGAGGAATATTTAATATGAAAAAGGTAAAATTATTGGCACTTATGTTAGCAGCATCTATTTCGCTGACAGCATGTGGTACAGATGGGGGAACCGAGAAGGCAGGTGTGTTTGCTGGGGTAAAGACAGCAGACAGGATATCAACGAACAAATATTATACCATTGATAAGGTGCGTGTCAGGGAAATCGCAAATCTTGTAAATGAGATGGATTATGAGGAGATCGAAGGGGATATTCCAGACGTTTTTTTCGAAAATTCGAATGAGGAAATCGAAGAAGATATTTCGTTTGATACTTTCGGACGTTCATATGAGGTGTCATTGGGGTTCTCGACATCAGTCAAAGATTACATGGGAGACAAGAGGTTGTGCTATGTAAATGGACAGTATTGCACGGATTGGACAAGGGGAAAATATTATAAAATTTCCAGTTCTGATGAAAATACATACGAGAAGCTGAAACAGATGTATCTCAAACTTGAAGGAATAGGAATTTTAGACTATGAAAAAATGATAAAAGAAGGTGGCTCTTCAGATGCTGTTATGGCAGACAAAGTTCAGCTTGATACCGAAAATCCGAATTACGCTGAGTGGGCTAAGGGAATCTGCTGTGATATTGCCTCTGTACCTGATAGAGGTGAGGTCACTCTGTTTAATAATAATTATATGGAATTTGAGTGTGCATACAAAATAGACAATGTGACAAAGGATGATTTTATATATCTGGTTGACAAATATAAAAAGGAAGGCTTTAACCAGGATGTGAGTGAGTACGATTGCGGTTTTATGGCATATTCAGATAAGGCAGCATTTGATTATATGGCTATAGATTATAGAGAAGACTGTATCGTACTGACTGTAGGTGGAGATATAAACCGGGCAGGCTCAGTTACTGGCGGCTGGGAAGATGGAAAACTTGGCAAATATGCACCAAAGCCAGAAAATGGTGATTGTTATATAATGCGAGACAGAGCTGATTATTATCCAGCGCCAGGTGAAAATGTTCATTCAGAGTATGTAGTTTATAATGTTGATGAAGAGCAGGCTGGAGAATATATAGAGTTGTGCAAGCGCAATGGCTATACAGACGATGAGGACTACAACGATATTACAGATGATGATAATCAGGTGTACTGGGCAGGCGTTACTGAGGATTGCAGAATATTTGTAAAACAGGGAAAAGATGACACATTCATGACAGTGACGCTTTACCTGCTGCAGAAGGATGACAGTGATGCCGTAAATTAATTAGCTGTTGTGACAGATCTTTTAGATGAATTGATGAAATAAAGTTCGGAATATTGGGTGGAGGTACATAATATGGAGTCAAATGTAGGATATGGTATGAAATGGCACAGAGTCTTTTGTATAGCGCTGTTTATAACAGCAGCAGCTTCTATTGCACATGGCGTGTTATATTTCATAGGAAAAGGAGAGTATCAGTGGCTATATGATCTTGGTATTGAGTCCGGCGTGTTTCCTGATGGTAAGATAGTAACTTATATTGTGGGAATTATTACTTTTATTTGCGCGCCGCTTGCCCTGATAGCAAGACACAAACTGGCAAAACGGCAGAAGAGAGGACCATTGTTTTTCAATATTTACCTGGCGGTTTTAGGCATAAGAAATATCGTGTATGCATGTATCGCTATAGTGATATTTAAGAAAATTGATCTGGATTTTGGTGGAAAACTTTTTTCTGTGAAGGCAAATATTGCAGGAATGGTAGGATTAATTGTTATTTTCCTTATCTGTATGTGCTATTACCATAACAGGAAAGAGTATTTTGTGAATTAGGTTGTTATGTAGAGCTGACCGGGCAGAGAGATCTGTCCGGTTTTTCTTTTTGAAAGGATGGAAAAATGATATTTAAAAACATGACCTGGTATTGTAATATACAATAAAAAGAAAATGTGGAATTTTATCAGGTATGAATAGTGAAAATATAAGATCAAATAGAAAAAAATATATAAAGTCAGCGATTGTTTTACTTATCGTTATTGTGCTGCTTTTGTTCTGCAATTTTCAGAACAAACACCTTGAAACTACACATTATACATATGAGACAGAGCAGCTTGGTGTGGATCTTGATGGCTATCGGATAGTTCAGATATCGGATCTGCACAATGCAAAGTTTGGCAAGAATAACCAGAAACTGGTGGACAGGATAAGAGAATGTGCCCCTGATATGATCGTCCTGACCGGAGACTTGGTGGATTCAAACCATACAAATGTAGACCGTGTAGTCCAATTTGTGGATGAGATCGTGAAAATATGTCCGGTATACTATGTCACAGGCAATCATGAGTACTGGCTGGATACTTCTGAATATGAGAAACTTATGGATGGGCTTGTCAGTGCCGGGGTGGTTATCCTGGACAATCAGGTTGTGGAGATATCCAGGGGGGATGCGAAGTTCAGGCTGGTCGGGCTGGACGATAAAAGTCTTGCGGATGGGACACTGGAGGCGTTGCTTAGTGATGAAAAAGAGCTCACGGTCGTTCTTGCACATGAGCCCCAATACTTTGCCAGGTATGCCGGCACCGGTGTTGATCTCGTGCTTTCCGGACATGCCCACGGTGGACAGTTCAGACTTCCATTTGTCGGCGGGATAGTAGCGCCGGATCAGGGATTTCTTCCAGAATATACAGCAGGTGAATATTATATGAATGGCACCGAGATGATAGTCAGCCGAGGCCTTGGCAACAGTGTGATTCCGGTGAGGCTGTTTAACTATCCAGAGATTGTGTGCGTGGAGTTGGTGGGAATGCATTAGTTATTGTGAGAAAGCTAATGCAGATAAGAAAATGATGTACATAAAAGGTCGTGGGAAGATTTGCGTAGGGATCTTCTCACGACCTTTTAATATACTAGGATTTATTTATATCACAGCCGTCTATTCACAGCCGTCTATTCGTAGTCGCCTAGCTCAGCTTTTCATCACAGCCGTTCATCTATTTCAGCCTTTCGTCCACTTCCACCTTGAAAGGAAGCTTGCCTAGAATGTCATGTTCAAGATCAATTCCCGGGTACACTTCTATGAGTTTGAGCCCCTTTTCAGTGAGCTCAAATACGCATCGTTCCGTGACGTATATAACCCTCTGCCTGTTTGCCAGCGCACGTTTTCCTGAGAAACTGATGCTTCTGACATCGTTTACGAACTTAGGAATGCTTCCCTCGCTTTTGATGGTCACGATGCCGTCATTGTCCTCTACGGCAAGTCCCTTCGTGTCAAATGTGAGACAGAACACAACGGTTGCTGTCTTGGCGGTGATATTTGCAAATCCGCCTACACCGGCAAATGCGCCAGGGCCCTTGTGGGCATTTACATTCCCGAACCTGTCAACCTCGATTCCGCCCATGAAACAGATATCAAGACCGCCATTGTTGTAGAGATCAAACTGGTTTGCCATATCGTATATGGAGTCCGCGCCAATGACAGCGCCGAAAACCTTGCCCGATGCAGGGAATCCGCCTACACCTCCGGATTCTACGGTCAGGGTTATCTTGTCCAGAATACCGTTTTCTCTGGCATACTTGGATACAGTCTCCGGAATTCCAACACCTATGTTGACTATATCGTCCGGTTTCAATTCCAGAGCGGCCCTTCTTCCAATGATCTCTGCGCTTGTATTGACGACATTCTTTGTCTTGGTACGACCGGAAAGCATCTCAGCCCAGTCCTGCCACTGTGAATATGGAATCTCAAAACTTCCAGTCAGGGATTCGTATGATGCGTGTCTTGGCTCCGGCGGTATCTCAACGATAGCGTCAACCAGACATCCCGGAATGATGGTATTGTGAGGTCTTGATGGCCTTGCCACAAGTCTGTCAACCTGCACGATGACCTTTCCGCCATTTGCCTTTACAGCCTGACAGATGGACAGCGCATCTCCTGCGGTAAAAAGATCCTCAAATGAGATGTTGCCCTTGCGGTCGGCAGCAGTTCCCTTGATGATAGCCACGTTGATAAGCGGCAGCTTGTAGTAGAGGAATTCCTCACCGTCCAGCACGACGTATTTTACAAGTGAGTCGTCCTTTGATATGTTGTTGATTCCCGGTCCCTCAAGTCTAGGATCGACAAATATATCCAGCCCGACCTTGGAGAGTGCTCCCGGAAGTCCGCCGGCCTGTGCACGTATTGCGTGTGAGATACAGCCGAGTGGGAGATTGTATGCCTCAAATCTGTCCTCAAGGACAAGTTTCTTGGTGCTGTACATGGCACCAAAATGTCCGCAGATGATCTTATCAACTGCGCCGTCTCTTATGTATCCCTCTGCCGCCTTGTTCTCATCCCACGCACCAAAGCCCGCGCTTGATATAGCGGTGAGGTGCTTCGGCGAACCTGTCCTCTGGTATCTTTTATATAATGCCTCGTGAAGCTCGATTGGAATATCTATGCCGAGAAATGAGTTGAGTGCGATCACATCTCCGTCATTTATAAGATCCATTGCCTCGTCGGCTGTCATTATCTGGTACATTTGTTCTATCCTTTCATTTATATAAAAAATCAATCAAAATCTGCTATGAATTTATTAGCAGGTTACAATATGATAACATTCTTTGTAAGAGTTCTGTATCCTTGTTCTGACATAAATCAACAAGGGCAAAGAGCTCAGGATTCTTGTTTTTGTCAATTACGATTTGTGTCGCGGCTGGAGAATCCGAAAGACCGGTCAAATATTCAACAGATGTGTTAAAACATTGGGCAATAATTCCCAGCGTTTGCTGAGATGGGACTCTCTCTCCGTACTCATATCTGCAATATCCTATTTTGGAAAGATTGAGTCTCCTAGATGCTTCAGCCATAGTAATTCCCATATTTTCTCTCACAAATTTTAATCGTTCTGGAATTAATTTAGCAGACATTATTATTCCTCCTAGACTAAATATTGACAGTAACCATTGGATAATATAAAATAGACATATCCAATGGTTACTATACAACAAATAATAGCCTTATTCAACATTTAATATAGAATAGAGGGAGATATATAATATGCGAAATGAGGACAAGTTAATAAAAGTAGCACATTATAACACTAAACTCAATTCAGTATTAGGTTTTGATTATAGTGCTTTTACAATTTATAGATCCAAGGGATTGTTGACACATCTTATTAAAAGAAAGCATTTTGTTGCTGCAAAATACATAGATCATTTAGATGACATAATTAGTCATCCAGATTATGCAGGATGTTATAATGGAAATATTGAGGTGGTTAAATGTTATAATGACAATATTTTTGTTTCAATCAAATTAGATGAAAAGGAATCAAAATATTATATTGCTACAGTATTTGATGTAAAAAAAGGAAAAATAGATTCATATGTAAAGTCAGGCAGATTGGTGCCAATATGTAGTAATATATTTGGTTAGATAAGATACCTTGACTTTATCGGTAACCAATGGTATCATCATTGTATACATTTGACAAGCAGGAAAGGCACCCTGCGCTCCCACGGGAACCTGATATGATGGATACGCCGCCCATCCAAATGTAAACATTAAATACTTAAAAATGTCAGATAAATATGAGCAATGATTTGGAGCTTATATCTATCTGACATTTTTAATTTGCGTCAGTAACGAGCTAAAGCGTGCTGCTCCTTGTTCCCTAATCAGGATATTTAATCAGATCGTACATTTTGCCATAAGCGCCCATATCGCGCACACACTCAAGCTCCATGCCGAGATGCATGTATTTGTCGCACTTCGACTTGGCATCAGTCTCAAGGATGACTGGAACGTGCAACCTGTTTCCCTCAGAGAAGGCCATGTCCAGAACTTTCCTCATGTATCCCTGTCCCTGGTACTGTTCGCGGACGCAGACCATGCCGACGAATATAAATTTTTTCTTTTCTTTCTTCATTCGATCCTGAAGGGATCTGCCTCCCTTGGACAGAGCTTTTCCCATGCGGATCATTTCTTTAAGGCTCATATTGCGAAACAGAGCTTTGAGGATAGCCATGCCAGCTTTGAAATTCATTTTCTGTCCCGGCAGGGTGTAGGCGATATATCCCTCGCCCCGCTCGCTGGTCGCGTAGAGCATTTGTCCCTCAAATGCCATACGAACGTAGCCGGCTATGTAATTTGCCACTGCCTCTTTGCTGCTGTAGAACACACCCATACCTGTTTCTTGCCCGTAGTCGTAATATCCAAACGCATGGCCGATATCCTCGGCTGCCTGTTCATCCCATTTTGTTATCTTCATTGTATTTTCTCCGTTCGATAATTATATTGTAATTTCTAATTCTATCCACATGGTTAGATGCATCTAACTGTAATCATATTATCATATATAGAGAGAAAATGAAACTATGATCTCATTTGGGATGACATGATAGAAATATATGAGGATAGGTATAATTATTATAATAGCCGGGATAATTTCAATTGTTACCCTGTGGACAAAATTGTCAAAAATAGCACTGAACATCCACAATATATCCAATTGAGAAAATGGTATCAATGAATCGCGGAGGAATTGGGTGTATCTGAACCGTATCTTTGCCGAGGGGCAGTACGCTTTCCTAGTTAATATGCGAGTACCTAATATTAAAAAAACAAATTTCCTTCTTAATAGAGCTGACCTGATATTGACATAGACAGCTTCACACAATCTTCACAAAATAATTAGCACTCGCATCTTGACATTGCTAATAAAGAGGACTATAACATAGTCAAAGATAAGAAAAGGATAGCACAACCGGTGGTGCACATGATCGTTTGACATATGCACTGCAGATTTCTGTTATATAACATTTTAGGAAAACAGAAAGGAAGTGTTCAAAATGGATAAGAACCCAAAGCATCCATTGAAGAAAAAGAAAGCAGTTCAGAAGGTATATGCAACAGCAAATCACAACGCTGCAGCAGCTGAAGAACCAGCTACACCAAAGTCAAAAAAGCATAAGTAGTGATATGAGACGAAAGTCCCCCGTATCTGCGAAAGGCAGGTATGGGGGATTTTTTTATGTTATATGGGGATTTGTACGGCTACACATCCGCGATTTATAAAAAACATCCGCAATATATCAACTGCACTTTGATATATTGCGGATAATATTGTATAATATGCGTAATAAGAAGATATAGTATATAGAGGTGATGTTTGCCAGGATGTTGTCAGATGATTGGAGATGTGAAAATGAAAAGTTGTAAGCAGATTGCGCGGGAGTGGAATTTGTCAGAACGGACTATAAATGATCTGTGTAAAAAAGGCAAGATAAGTGGCGCGATAAAAAGTGGAAGAAGATGGCAGATCCCAGATAATGCGGTAAGACCAGTGGATGGCAGAGTTTCCAATAGAAGGTATATAAAGAAAAAAGATACTTGTGAAAAGAAATCATTACCAATTGGTATTTCAGATTATGTAAGGGCACAGTCGGAGTATTATTATGTAGATAAAACTATGATGATAAAGGAGTTTCTAGACAGAAAACCGCTGGTATCATTATTTACTAGACCCAGGAGATTTGGAAAAACTTTAAACATGGATATGTTAAGAGTGTTTTTTGAGATATCAGAGGATGACACCTCCAGATATTTTAAGGATAAAGCAATCTGGAAGTGCGGTGAAGAATACCAATCTCATCAGGGAAAATATCCTGTTATATTTCTTACATTTAAAGATGTGAAATTCGATACATGGGAAGCTACAATTGGAAAGATAAGAGGGCTTGTCCAGGAGGAGTATGGAAGGCATCAGGAGATTATAGACAGTGATAAGATATCGGCCTATGAAAAAAAATACTTTGAAAAAATGCTCGATGGAACGGCAAATGAGGTAGAACTTACGTCTGCGCTTGATAAATTGTCCAAAATGCTGGATGCTTATTATGGTAAAGCACCTGTAATCATTATTGATGAATACGATACACCGATACAGGAGGGGTACGCAAAGGACTTCTATGAAGAGATTATAGGATTTATGAGAAATTTCTTTTCGGGAGCATTTAAGGATAATAAGAATCTTTCATTTGGCTTTCTGACAGGTATTCTTAGGATTGCGCAGGAAAGTATATTTAGTGGACTTAACAATCTTACTGTCAATTCTGTTATGGACGATGAGTATGACAGGTATTTTGGATTTACCAGTGAAGAAGTAGAAACTATGCTCGGGTATTATGGTGTGCCTGAAAAGAAAGCAGAACTCGCGGAATGGTATGATGGATATTTGTTTGGAAACGAAGAAATATATAATCCTTGGTCGGTTATTAATTATATTTCCAGAGACTGTAAACCTCAGGCGTATTGGGTAAATACTGGAAAAAATGAAATACTTGACGATGTTTTGAAAAACGCCATAGATGATATTTCTGAAAGTTTATATTCATTATTACAGGGGAAAAGGGTCATTGCCAAAATCGATCAGAATGTTGTATACAGATCACTGGCAGAGGATCCGGCAAATATCTACAGTTTGTTGCTGGTGGCAGGATACTTGAAAACTCCTCAAAAAGAACTCCAGGCAGACGGTTCATATCTATGTGAGGTTTCTATTCCGAATAAAGAGATAGCGGCGGTCTATAAAAGCGAAATTTTGTCACATTTGCTGCAGGTCGGTGCAATCACCCGGACAACTGCTAATAAAATAGCTGAAAGTCTGTATGCCAACGATTTCGTAAAATTGGAGCATGCAATAGGCGAGTATATGGATGAAGCAATAAGCTTTTATGATGCTGGGGCGAAAGGATTTTATCACGGATTAGTTCTTGGGCTTATAGCTATGATGGATAATCAGTATAAGATCAAATCCAACCGGGAGTCAGGTGATGGAAGATATGACATATGCATGTTCCCAAGGGGTGAAAGATATCCAGGTATAATAATGGAACTTAAGTGGAAGAAGAATCTGGAAAAAGATGTGCTTGGCAAATTGGCCGATGAAGCTTTGGCTCAGATTAGTGACAGAAGATATGATGTTCAGATGGCAAGGGATGGAATCAAAAGCATATTGAAGATAGGCATAGCTTTTTCGGGGAAAAGCGTATGTGTGGAAAGCGAAAACAGTAATATATCTATATAGAAAGGATGGTGCAGGATGAGTTACGTAGAATTTCGAGATGTAAAGAAAGTATACAAGACAGGTGAGGTGGAGATCAATGCTCTCCGCGATGTGGATTTTGAGATAGAAAAGGGAGAGTTCTGCGTCATAGTCGGAGCCTCCGGTGCGGGCAAGACTACTATCTTGAATATACTTGGCGGTATGGATACTCTGACAAGCGGCAGCGTGAAGCTGGATGGCAGAGAGATATCAACTCTGAATAAGAGACAGCTCACGGCATACAGGAGGTATGATGTGGGATTCGTGTTCCAGTTCTACAATCTGGTACAGAACCTCACAGCACTTGAAAATGTGGAGCTGGCGGCACAGATCTGTAAGGAACCGCTGGATGCGGCAACGGTTCTGAAGCAGGTGGGACTTGAGGACCGTATGGCGAACTTCCCGGCACAGCTCTCAGGCGGTGAGCAGCAGAGGGTTGCCATAGCAAGAGCTCTGGCGAAGAATCCGAAGCTCCTGCTCTGCGATGAGCCGACGGGCGCGCTTGACTACAACACGGGTAAGGCTGTGTTGAAGCTCCTTCAGGATACATGCAGAAATACGGGAACGACAGTTATAGTCATAACGCACAACCAGGCACTCACAGCCATGGCGGACAGAGTCATCACGGTTAAGAGCGGAACTGTGGAGAAAGTGGTTATGAATGATAACATCAGGAACGTTGAAGATCTGGAATGGTAGGTGGGCTATGAAATCAATGATGAGACGCACGACATTTCGTGAGATAAAAAATACATTTGGAAGATTTGCAGCCATCATGGCGATCATAGCCCTGGGCGTGGGATTCTTCTCGGGTCTCAAGATGACGAAGCCGGATATGATGAATACCATATCAAAATTCCTTGACGAGGGAAATTTCTTTGATCTGCATCTTCTGTCAACTCTGGGATACACGGATGATGACGTGGATTCATTTGCTGGGGAGAAGGATGTGCTGTACGCAGAGGGCGGTTACAGTCTGGACGTCCTATACGAGAACCAGGGCGAAAATGACAGGGTGTTGAAGACTATGTCAGTTCCGGAAAACATCAACAAATTGAGTCTTGTGGACGGACGCATGCCGGAAAAGGAAGATGAATGTGTTGTAGATGCCAAGATGGACAGTATAAAGATAGGTGATGTCATAGAGGTGGCAGATGACGATGCTGCAGAAGGCAAGTCTGATGGGAAAACAGACAGTGATATTGCTGACTCGGGAAACGAAGGCGAGGGCAGCAGTACACAGGATATACTGAAGGTGAAGAAGTTCACCGTTGTCGGAACTGTCAACTCCCCTCTTTATATTAATTTTGAAAGAGGCACCACAACCCTTGGAAATGGTAAGATCGCGGGCTTTGTATATGTCAGTCCTGAAGCATTTGACAGCGAATGCTACACCGATGTATACGTGAAATTTGACAGAAAGTTTGATCTGTATGCCGATGAGTATGAAGACTATATAGACGACAGGAAAGACGAATGGGAGTCAATATGTAAGGCCAGTGTACTGGACAGATATAAGGATATCCTCATGGCAAAGGGTATGACGGAGGATATGGTAAAGGACATAACGCTGGATGATGCAGATGGCGTGAACTATTACATACTCGGCAGGGAGACGAATATCGGATATGTCTGTTTTGAGAGTGATTCAGACATAGTGAATGGAGTTGCAAAGGTATTCCCGGTATTCTTCATATTGGTTGCCGTGCTCGTGTGTATGACTACCATGAACAGAATGGTTGAGGAACAGCGCTCTATGATAGGTATGCTGAAGGCTCTCGGCTATGGCAAGGCGGCGATCATGGGAAAATATATGATCTATTCGGGGACTGCGGCTGTGGTAGGATGTGCAGGTGGATATCTTATAGGTACATATGTATTCCCGGAGGTTATCTGGTACGCATATCATATGATGTATATACATATGCCGCTTGAGAGAACCACAGACTGGACGCTGGTTATTGGCGTGCTGGCAGCATCCCTTTTGTGCACTGTAGGTACAACCTGGTTTTCTTGCAGATACGAGCTTTCTGAGACTGCGGCAAGCCTTATGAGACCTAAGGCGCCGAAACCAGGCAAGAGGGTGTTCCTTGAGCATATCCCATTTATATGGAAGAGACTGAAATTTCTGAGAAAGGTAAGTGTCAGAAATGTATTCAGATATAAGAAACGTTTTTTTATGATGATAATAGGAATAAGCGGCTGTACTGCGCTGCTGCTCACAGGCTTTGGAATAAACGATTCCATAAGCGGATTTGCGGACAATCAGTATGGGGAGATACAGGTCGGAGATGGAGTGATAACGCTGAATACATCGATTGCGGGTGATAGAGAAGATGAGCGCTTCAGTAGTCTGAAAGACCGGCTGGAGGAGGATACCTCCTGCTATGATCTTGTCAGTGAATCTACCTGGGATCTGGTGCGTGATGGCGGCGTAAAGTCCGTGAACATGGTCATCATGGAAGAACCTGAGCACGTCGACAGGTATATGAAGTTTGCGGATAAAGATGGTGCGGAGATAGAATATCCGGGCAAAGGCGAAGCTGTGATCAATACTGCGCTGGCAGAACAGTACGACCTCAAAACAGGCGATGTAATAACGGTCAGAGACAGCGAGATGAAAGAGATAAGAGTTTCCGTATCAGGCATATTCAGGAATCATGTATACAACTATGTGTATATATCACCTGAAACATATGAGGATCAGATGGGGGAGGCACCTCAGTACAAATCGGTGTACTTCAATCTTGAGGAAGGCGCAGATTCGCACGAGATATCTGCTGATCTTATGGGTGATGCAGCAACAGCGTCAGTGACTATCAACAAGGATATGAAGAACAGGATATCCAAGATGATGGAGAGTCTGAATTATATAGTAATTGTAGTCATACTCTCGGCTGGTGCGCTTGCATTTATCGTTCTCTACAACCTGACAAATATCAATATCACAGAGCGCCTCAGGGAGATAGCAACCATAAAGGTTCTGGGATTTTTCAAAAACGAGACTTCAGCTTATGTGTTCAGGGAGAATAGAGTCCTAACGACATTTGGAATCGCTGTGGGACTTGTGCTTGGAGTGTTTTTGCATGCATTTGTCATAGGACAGATCAAGGTGGATATGGTCGCATTTGATACATATATAGCGCCGATGAGCTATGTGTACAGTATAGTGTTGACATTTGTGTTTAATTTCCTTGTCAACAGAGTCATGTCAGTCAAGCTTGATAAGATAAATATGGCGGAATCGCTTAAGTCGGTGGAATGATCCTTTCATATATGGCATGTAACAGAATAGTTTAGATGTTTATTACGATCCACAGGGCGTACAGTATAGACGGTACGTTTTGTGGATTTTTTTGCAAAAAAGTTGTTTTCACGCCTGTTACTAGCCTTTTGGTTAGTGTACATGGAAAAACATAGCAATTATAATTGTAAATATATTATTGATATCAGAATGTGGCAGCTTAAAACGGCTGGTGCTCATGGTTAGTTTTTTAAGTGAAAGGGAGGAAGAAATTATGAGAAAGAGGGCGATAAGCTGGGCGCTGACGGCCAGTATGGTGCTATCTATGCTGTCCGGATTTATTCCCGGACAAAAAGCATACGCGGCGGACAGCTCGAAGAAAACAGGCAAGACGGTGGTCGAGACAGAGATTGACGAGAGTACATACAAAGCTCTGGGTCTTAGCACCGATATAGACAAAAGCAAAGCTGCGGTGCCGTATGACAAGGATAATATATCTACATTTGCAGAGGTGAATGAGGTATACGTTGCGGCAAACGGCAATTACAGAAACAAGTACACTGTGCGAGACGGATTTGACAGGATTGGAGATTTCAAGGACAGGACTACAAAGGTAAACAGCAGCCTTGGCAATCTGTACGGAGCGTATGGTTTCTATGATCTTGGCGAAGATAATGTGAAAGTGGAACACGGCGGATCGGGAGACAGTAACATAAGCAGCAACATGGGAAATGTTCTAAAAAAGGACAGTAATGGTTTTAACGGCCTGTATGCGACAAGCGTTGCATTTGATGGAGGCGACGGAAAAACCAACTACGTTGCGGAGCTAAGAGTACATGGAGATAAAGTATTCGGTCCAGCTGGATGGAAAAGTATTAAAACTGTCATAGATGGCAAGGAGTACCGCGGAAAGATAGATGTGAGTATTTTCAAGATAGCAGCTGATGGTACAAGATCTTCAATTGCTACGCTTACCCCTACTTTAAACAAGAATTCTACATATGGCGATGGACTTTTGTATTTTATCAGAAGATACCAGCAGGAGCTGGATGCGATGTTTGAGATCGAAAAGGCCGATCTGAATGGAGATGGTTTTGAAGATCTTCTCGTATACTGTGGAACTTACGAGGATAGAAATATAAACGATCAGAACATACGCTATGCCATAGTCGATGTATATTATGGCAAGAGAAACGGCAGGTTCACAAAGGGAAATAATATAAGCATACCGGGCGGGCTTGCATCTAATTATGAAAGTGGAACGGGTGGATCGTGGTGTGATTATGGAATAGGAAGAGCTCCTGTGGTAACTCTGGCCGGCGGTGATCTGGAGCAGGATGGCCGGGATGAGGCCGCGGTTGCCGTATCTGGATCAGTTCTGAATTACAACATGGCAAAGGCAGGTCATATGACCGTCTATACATATAAAGACGGCGGACTTGTCCCTATAGAAGGTCTGAATGAAGTGTCACTTGGAGACACAGATGGCAGAAAACAGAACTATGGAATGTATGCTGCAAATTGTGCATTTGGCCGGTTTAAGTATCCTGGATCAGGAGCCATGGTCACAGGACTTATAGTTGGTGGATATTATTCGAGCAATTCTCAATATGTGCAGAGGGAATATGAAGCCACGCAGGCTGCATACAGATACGTATACTACGATAGTCTGACGGATAATTATGTGTTGTCAGATTATCATACGAGAAGCCTGGGGACTAAGAGTAAAGAAATCGTGAAATATCACGAGGTTAAAAGTAACGAATATTACAGACCTGTGAATGCACCTATGGCGCTTGCGTGTGCAGACCTTAAGGGCATGAACGGCAATAATGAAAATGACAGTGTGCTTTTTGGCGCAGAGGTATATGCTTTCTCACTGGAAGATGGCGGAATAACAGGTTCGGAGATAGGAAGCATGAGTATATGTACCGACCAGCGCAATCAGGGCAACGACAAGAAGAAAAAAGATCAGGTGTGGATCGGCGATGTCAGGGTTGGCTGTGTCGATAAGGATGCCAAGGGGAACAATTACAGACAGAGTTTTGTGTGCGTTGTGGGAGTGCACAGAGAGAAGAAACTCAATGATAAAGATGATTATTACTGGCTGGACATAGCGACATTTTCCATGGATGGCGGCAGCCCATACAGCAGTCAGGAAGGTGTAGTATGCCAGTCGAACAGCAGACAGGATATGTATGGAACATTTGTTTCACTGTGTCTTCCGGATATTGATAATGACAGTGTGCGGTTAAAGTACGAGGGAGAGTATCCGGTATACACAAATCCAGAGGTCTATGCAATCCTTCAGGCAAGTCCGTATTTTGATGATGTTCAGGAAGTATATGAATATGTAAATAACGGTGGAACATCATATTCAACAAGCAAAGGTTCATCGAACACGGTATCAGCTAACTTGTCAATATCAGTTGGCGCGTATGTGTCGTCGGAGATCCAGCTCATCGGAGCAGGTGAGGTAGAGGTTGAACTTTCGTATGGAGCAAGCTTTGAATATGCAAATACAAAGACAACGGAATATGAGATAACATATAATGCCGCAGGTGGAGGTTCTGATCAGGTTGTTCTGTACTGTTTGAAATATATGTATTATGAATACTCCATATATGATCCGATTGCGAGAAAATGGGAGCCGGTGGTTATGCCGGTATGTCTCGGACCTTCAACTTCAATCATAGATGTGGCAGATTACGACAAGGTTGCAAGAAGGAGCAAGGGGCTCAACGAGATATATAATAATATTCTGAATAACACAGCGGGAGACCCTGCTACATACCAGACTCTTGGAGGTAAATTAAAGTACGCCTATCAGTCAGGTGGAAATAACAATTATTCTTCTGTAAATGCCAGCTCTGGTGCAGATCAGACTCAGACGATATCTGTGACTGATGAGAACGAGTATTCAACTGAAGTGTTCATTGAGGCGAACGAAAAGCTTGGTGCCGGAGGCGGAGGACTCGGTAATAAGGTCATCGTCGGTGTGACATCAAGCCAGCATGCGGGTCTTGGTCACACCTATGTAAGCTCGAATGGTGTTACATACAGTGGAACGGTGGACAATGTTCCGGCAGACTGCACAGGCTTCTCATTTGACTGGCAGCTGCGGGTGAACACTGCAAAGCTGAACAGCGACAGTGATTCAGTGTTCGTCATTGGCTATGATGTTAAGAATGTTGTTCGTCCGGCGCGTATGCCGATGGGACTTTCTGTTGTCGACACAACGAGAAACAGTGTCAGTCTTGAGTGGTCACCGTCCAATGATGCAGATTACTATGAGGTCTGTATCGTTGATGCAGGAGGTAATTACAACAGCAAGGCAGTTGTGCCATATACAGTTACTGACTATGAAGTGAAGGGACTATATTCCAACAGGACTTACACATTTGCAGTGAGGGCTCTTCAGGCAAATGGTTCAAAGAGTCTGTTCAGCCGTCCGGCAACCGCGACGACACTTCAGGACAGTTCTAATTTCCATATAACAAAGAACCCTGATGATACAAATACGTTTGCGGGTGGAAATGCAGAATTTGCGGCAAATGCGGTTTATTATGATGGGGATGGAGTAAACCAGAGCGTTGGATACAACTGGCAGGTTAATACAGATAATGGATGGAGAAGCGTATCGACAGGAGGCAGCAATCCTACGCTCAGACTTACTGATGTAAGTGATGAAATGGATGGAAACGAATATCGATGCAGAGTTTATTACAACGACATCACACTCTACACCAAGACTGCGACACTCACTGTAAATAAGGCGGACAGCAAGGTCATGCTTCTGGCGCACAACGATACCGAGAATAAAGATCTGTCGGATGGCAGCGTAGTCAGGGCATCGGGCTCAGAGACTACAAAGGTGGAGAACGTGACTAAGGAGAGAAATCTTATAACAGTAACATCCGGAGTCAGGGAATATATTCTTGTCAGCGACGGAACAAACTATATGTGGAAAGATAGTAACGAGAATTACTATCCATGCAGCGTAAGCGTCAAAAAGGACAGCGATGGTTACGTGGATGAATCACAGACATTTAAAGCATCTGATGTGGGTGGCGCGGCATATGGTGTGAGTGAATCAGATTTCATCGCAGATATTGATGGCAATACTTACAAGCTGACCAGCGTAAATGCAGATGACTATGCAGGTGAAAAGGTGTCATATGCATCTGATGATGTTACATATGACAGGATACTCGCAAAATGGGTATCAGAGGATGGCAGCAAGAACTTCTATCTCCTCGGAAACACATCGGGAAGTGAAGACAGTACGGTGTACTATTATGTGGCAGATAGTGAAAGCGGAAGTTTTACGATGACTTCAAAGAAGACTCTGAATGTGTCAGATACTGTCAAGGTGGTCCAGACTGATCTCAAATCAGTATATCAGACCAAGACGGTGAGATCTGAGACCACAGGAGCAGAGGTCACATATACAGGAGACAAGATCACACTCAGCTGTCAGCCAAAATCACTGTCAGGTGAGGATGTACAGGGAGATGTGGAATTTGTCATTACAGGGCCTGAGAGCAAGCGCATAGCTGGTAAGTACGACAGAGCAAATGGCTGCTATACTGCACAGTGGGAGCCATCCGGACAGGGAATATACAACGTATATGTATACTTTGCAGGAAACAAACAGTACAACGACAGTATATCTGACTCGATGTCTATATATACCTCATTTGAGGGAAAGACGAACATGAATCTGACCATGCAGGATAATGTAAGATACGGAGATTCAGTGAAGATGTCTCTGGAGAAAGTGTCATACGACAATACAGGAAAGCTTCAGGATATCACGGACGATTCAGAATACACAGTTAAGATAAAGAATAATAAGACAGGAGAATTTGAGGACACAGACAAATACGAACTTGCAAACGGCGTGTTTATACCGAAGTCTATTGGAATGTTCCAGATAACGGCATCAAATGGCGGAGACAAGACTCAGAAGAATATAAATGTTGGAAGGGCACAGCTTGAGATAGCTGCCCAGGATACAGAGAAAAGTGTAAATGATTCTGTAAGAGAGTGCGAGGATGCGGTGATAACAGGTCTCAAGGCATGGGATACCGACATAATGCCTCAGAGAGACAGGGATTACGAGCTCAGATCATATGGAGTAAGTGGGCTGTTGCCGGGTATATATGATATAGATGTTGCATACGTCAAGGTGGGCGATCAGCATTCACAGGTTATGAATGAACTTGAGAAGAACTATATAATAAACCTGGTTAAAGCATCATACACACTGACAGGAAACGTGTACACCGTCACTGCTAGGCCGGCAAATACACATGGCACAGTTTCAATCAAGTACCAGCAGCCTGGAAATGAAAACAGTGACGGACTCACAGTTGACAGTGGAACAAGACTCCCTGAGAACTCAACGATCACTTTAGCTGCTACTCCTCATAAGGGATATAAGGTTAAGAGCTGGTCACTAAATGGAAAGACAGTTACGGATCCACAGTGTGGAACATCCGGTGGCAAGGCGTGCAGCGATGACCAGATCCAGATGGATAAGCTGAAAGCAAACATGAATGTAGCAGTAAACTTTGAGCCTGTATATCACAAGCTGACATACAAGCCTGACAATGAGGCTCATGGAACACTCAAAGCAAACTATGTGACGGATGGAACAATTGGAAAATCGTTCGGTTCAGGTGCAAACATTCATATAGAACAGAAGGTAAGACTCACTGCGGTTCCGGCAGCAGGATATGTTCTGGATCATTGGACTGTTACGGGAGAAGATGGAGTTCCGGAGACCGTTCTCGCGGAAGATGGAGTGACAAATAACACATCTCTCACATATGATGCAGAGGAGATCAGCGAGGATACACTTATCACGGCATATTTTGCAGAAGCACAGAATTTCAAAATATCAGTCTCGCCTGTAACTGTTGGAAGCGATGGAAAGACTACAGTGACAACAGGTGTGGATGTCACAGTCAAGGCTCAGCGAGTTGACGGCACAGTGATTATAGAGAGCGGTGAAGACGGTATATATGAAGTCAGCCGAGGCGACAACGTAACCATTCAGGTTACAGTTCCGTCAGGACTTCTTCTCGACGGATGGTCAGCAGCAGATGGACAGGAACTTGGAACTGTATCAGCGGATCTCAGGACGATGACAGTGTATGATATAGCTTCAGACCTCGATTATACAGTTAAGTACACTGCGCCGAACAGATACAAGGTGACATATGGTGCGGATGATGATGCAGCCGGTGTAGTAGATGCTGTGGTTGCAGGAGGTACAGACGCACTTGTATCCGGTGACAAGCAGCTTCAGGGTAGTGACATAGTATTTACAGCAACTCCAAATGAAGGCTACGAGATAGCATACTGGGAGGTAAATGGCGAGAAGGTTGATGCTGAGGCAGAAGGTGCTGGCGCCCAGAGGTATGAACTAGAATATCTCGGCAAGGATACAAAGGTTGTCGTATACTTCTACAAACAGCCGGTTGTGTCGTGGACATCAGGAAATGACACAGAGATGACTGCAAGGTCAGGAGATTCTGATCTGGCAAATGGCGGATGTATCGCATATGCAAGTAAGGATGATCTGAAATTCACATTTGCGGTGAAGAGAAATTATGAGATAGCTGACATAAAGGTAAATTACGCAGGAGAGGATGTATTCAGTCTTGCGGAGAACAGCGGAGAAGGAAAGCTGGCTGAGACTGCGGATGCTGAGTCCGGAACAGAGAGATACACGTTTACGTGGAGTGCTCCGGCAGATGGATTTACAGGGGATGTGACAGTAAATGCCACATACAGAAAGATATCACCATCCGTGAAGGCTGAGTATTCTCTGAAAGTGATAGAGAAGGCTTCTGCTGGAGAGGCGTCAGGAAAGACACACGGCTCTATAAGTGCAGATGTGTCAAGAAAAAATCTCCCTTCATACATACAGATAGGAGATACCATAAGTGATGCAACGGAGAGCAAATCTGCGCAGATCACAGACATATACAGAGATTCTGTCATCACATTCAAGGTTGTGCCTGATGATGGATACAATGTAAAAGAATGGATCATAAATGGACATAAGCTGACAAGCGAGACGGAGAATATAAAGTTATATTCAGACAAGAAAGTAAATGATACCCTTAAGATCACGGTTGACGGAGATTCATCTGATGTGACAGTTATGGCTGGTCTTGAGCTGGTTGGTGATGTACTCACATTTGGTCCTGAGACAGAGGGAACAGGTGAGGTGAGCGCCATGATCACATCTACAAAGCTGGTGCTCGAATCAGGAGAGATGATAGGTGCTGCTTCATATGTGGAATTCACAGCGACGGCTGCAGAAGGATATGAAGTTGCAGACTGGCTTGTAAATGGAATCAGTCAGGGCGTGGCAGAGAAGATATTTGCATACAAAGTGCCAAAGGATACGAGAGTTGATGTGAGGGCTGTGTTTGACAGACCTGTGTATAAGATAACATGGTCAGCGGACGGAGCCGGACAGATAGAGGCAGAGAACGTGACATCAGGAGAGACACTATATGGAGAGTCTGCGGATATCAGAGGCGACAGAATGCTTAAGTTTACGGCTATTCCGGATCAGTATATGGAGTGTACGGGATACACGGTTAAGACTTCAGACGGCGAGAAACAGTACAGTGCATCTGAGCTTAACGGGGATGTGCTTGTCATAGACAAGGTGTCATCGGATACAGATGTCACAGCTCATTTTTCGAAGAAAGAGCTTAAGGCAGTAATTACATTTGCGGCAAATGATCCTGATCTTGGAACGGTATCTGCGGTATACGGAACAGACAAGAAGGCGATAGTGAGCGGTGATAGTCAGATAGCAGGCGGGGATGTCATCTTCACGGCAGCTCCTGCGGAAGGCCAGATGATAGAGGGCTGGTATAAGAACCCTGAGTGCACAGAAGCCATAGAAGGAACGAATCAGGAACAGCCTGAGTACAGCGCACACGCAGTATATGCAGACCTTGCTGTGTATGTGAAGTTTGTGGAGATTCCGGAATATACAGTAAAACTGGGAATAAACGGAACTGGTACTGCTGACATAGAGGCAGAATCTGAGGGTGTAAAGCTCGACATTGCATCAGGCGAGGTCAAGGTAAAGCGTCATGCAGATCTCAAGGTGACAGTCAGACCAAGGGATGTATACAACACAGTAGAGTACTGGATAGTTGACGGAGAAGAAGTCGATAAGACAGAACTCACATACCAGATAGATGATCTGACGGAGGACAGATCGGTATATGCCTATGTATCGCCATCACTTCTGGTCGATGTGATCTTTAAGGACAGTGATCCGGTCAAGAAATACGACAAGATCGATATCAGAGCCGGATACGTGGCTGAGGATGGAGATGAATCAGGACTTAAAGTCATAAATGCTGAGAACAATTCAGTCAGAGTGGGCTCCGGAAAAGATGTAAGTTTTGAGATCACACCTGGCGATGACTACATGATACAGTCATGGACAGTCAGATATATGAGAGGTGACAGGATAGTAAAGGAAGAGTCTGGAAAAGACTTTGGATTCACAAATAAGATACTTCTTAAAAATGTGACAAACAGCATAGAGGTAAGTGCCGAGCTGGTAGACAAGAAGGGCTATTATATACCTGCGGAAGGTTACTATAACCAGGCAAATGAGCTGGTGACAAATAGTGTAGAAGGTGAAGCAGGAAGTGAAGCAGCCTACACGGTATCAGAGCTTACAAAGCAGCCTGACAATGTTGTGTTCAGAGCGGAAGATGGTTCTGTGATAGACAATATGGTGAGAGCAAACGGTGATGCCAGTGTGACGATCACACCTGAAAATGGATGGAGAATCAGAGGTATAACTGTATCTGATGCTGTTTCTGGACAGGAAGAGAATATTATGACAGTGACTCCGGTGCGCACAGAGGATGGTACTGAAACCGGTGCATACAGAGTAGTATCTGAGAATGTGACAGAAAATATGACATTTACAGTTGACGCCGTCAGATTGTATACGGTCAATATAGCGGATACACAGCACGGAAAGATCACAGTTATAAAGGAAGACGGAACAGAAGTTTCAAATGGTCAGACTATGGATGAAGGAACACTTCTCACATATACAGCAGTACCAGACAAATACTATGATTTTGACACATGGACATACGATGCGGCAGATCAGACTGAGAGCACATTTGAGCAGGCTCTTGATGGAAACATCACAGTTGGCGCAGCGTTCAAGGCAAGGTATGCAAAGGTAAATATAGCATCAGTCAAGAACGGAAAAATAACTGTGACAACAGCTGATGGCAAGAAGATAGCAAATGGACAGCTGGTACAGGAAGGAACAGTTATCGTGTGCAAGGCAGTTCCTGCAAAGCACTGTGATCTGTCGGCCTGGGGCGGAGATGCCAAGGGCAAGAAGGGCGGCACAGTGAAGCTCACTGTGACAAAGAACATGAAGATAAGCGCTGCATTCAAGTACAGATATGTCAAGATCGCAATCGGCAAGACTGTAAATGGAACCATATCTGTAAAGACAGCGGATGGAAAGACAGTTAAGAACGGCTCAGCGATAAAGGAAGGAACTGTTATCGTGTGTACAGCCAAGGCGGCAAAGAATTGCAAGCTTGGATACTGGTCTGGAAGCTTTAAGAGTACAAAGACATCAGTTCGTGTTGCAGCAAACAACAATATGACCATAAATGCAAAGTTTGTTGCCCAGATACCTGCAAGAGATACAGCGGGAATAAACAAGAATATCCAGACAGCCATAACTAACAAGAGCCTGACTATAAAGTGGGGCAAGGTTGCCGGAGCTAATGGATATGATGTGTTCATGCAGAATTGTTCAAAGAAGATGGATACAAAGAACCCTGTAAAGACAGTGAGGGGGGCATCAAGTAACAAGACTACTATCACAAAAATGCATGGAACTGCACTCAGCAAGTGTGGTATAGTAAAAATACAGGTTAAGGCATACAAACTTGTAAATGGAAAGAAGAAGTACATAGACAAGAGCGTGCTGCTTCACATTGTATTAAACAGTGAAAAACGAACAAATATAAAGAAAGTGACACTTGCAAAGAAGGCATACACTATGTCTGTAAAGCGGGCGGTTACATTGAAACCGGTATTTACGCCAGCTAACGCATCGAAGTTACTTCTCGGTGCAGAGCATGGACCTCGAGCATTCTACTATTCAACAAATACAAATGTTGCCATAGTGGATGCAAACGGAGTTGTGAAGGCTAAGGCGTCAGGCAAATGTACGATTTATGTCATATCGATAAGCGGTGTGTCTAGTCCAGTACAGATTACAGTTAGATAGGCGGTATTGCCGGAGATCTTAAGCAGCCGGATGTCTGGGAGACCAGACTCCGGCTGTGTTTTTATAAGAAAATGGCAGAAAACAGATGCATGTATCGTGATCAGGAATGTTTGTGGAAATCTTAAAACCGGTTTAGAATATAGATTGTGACGGCACGGTTTCATTGATTGGCATATAGGATAAGGAGAGGCATAGTATGGGAGAGGCAGCTACAGGTAATAAGGGATATTATATAAAACCGAAAAAAGCATGGAGACTTCTCAGAACGGCGGATGATGAGAATGTAACATCGTATATCTATGGAGTCAGTGGTTCGGGAAAGACGACTCTTGTCAGCAGATATCTGGGAACACGTAAGTACATGCTGGTGGATGCTGGCGGTATCAGACCGGATGACCTTGTGATAGAAGTCAGCAATGCAAGAAAAATAATTGTCATAGATAATCTGCACGAGCTCTCATGGGGAGATGTGGATACAGTGAGGGAGCAGATCATAGAACTCATTAGAAGAGAAGACGTATGGGTTATACTCGTTGGCCGGTGTCCGGTTCCCCCGTGGCTTTCTGCTGTAAGATTTCAAGAAGGATTTTATGTGGTGGACAGCAAGCTGCTTATGTTCAGTCTGGAGGATATAAAGAAGTATGCTGAATACGCTGGATTTAGTATGAATGAGGCACAAGTGCAGAGATTGTACTATGAGACTACAGGACTTCCGCTGGCTGTGGAGATGTGCCACATCAAATACATGGAAATGGCATGTACAAGCAAGATGACAGATGATATGTATAATGATTTTTCGAGACGCGTTGAGGATGAGATGTGTAATTACCTTGAGTATCATGTGTATGATAACTGGGATGTGGAAATGCAGGAATCTCTCATGGAAATATCCGTGGTGGATGAGTTTACAACAAAACAGGCTGAGATGATAACTGGAAGAAGTGACAGTGAGCTTTTGATCGAGAGGGCAAAGTGGCTTGGAAACTTTATGACCAGCCGGGTTGATAAGGATGGCAATACACAGTATCAGCTGCAGTTTTACATGAGGGTATCTATGCGCAGACGTCTTAAGCGGAAGTACGAGAAGGAACGTATAAGAGGCCTGTATGAGAATGCCGGGCTGTTTTACAGACTTAACGGAGATATAAGGAAAGCTCTAGAGATGTATGAAAATGCAGGAGTTACAGAGCGAATAGTTTCAATACTTGTCGATAATGCCAGACATGCAGCGAACAGTGGTTATTACTATGACCTGAAAAAATATTATCTGGAGCTTCCGGATCATGTCATCGAGAAAAGTCCTGAGCTTATGTGTGGTATGAGCATGCTGCAGTCACTCCTTCTAAATCCTGATGAGAGTGAAAGATGGTATGACAGACTAAAATTATATGCAGATGAAAACCAAGGAAGTGCCAGGAAAAATGCAAAGGGACTTTTGCTGTATCTGGATATTGGTCTGCCGCACAGGGGAAGTGTTGATGTATTAAAGCTTTTGAAGTCAGCATACACCATGGTTTTTAATAAAGAAGTAAGAATACAGGAATGGTCGGTTACATCCAATCTGCCATCAATGATGAATGGTGGAAAAGATTTCTGTGAGTGGAGCAAGAGAGACAGAGAGTTGGCGTCTAAGGTTGGCAGGATTGTTGAGTTTGTACTTGGAAAATACGGAAAAGGTCTTGTAAATCTTGCTTTGGCGGAGAGCTTTCTTGAAAAGAGCGGAGATAATTACGAGGTGGCAACGCTTGCGGCAAAGGGCAGAATGCAGGCGGAAGCAGGAGGAAAAATTGAGCAGTGCTTTGTTGCTGATGGTATATTGGCATGGCTGCATTTGCAGAACGGAAAGCCACAGGAGGCTCTTGAGGTTTTGAATGGAATAGAGGAAAAGGCTGAAAAAGAGGAAGGACAAAATCTCCTTCCCAATATATATGCATTTGAGACCAGATGCAGCCTGTACAGAGGAGATAGAGCCTATGTTACAGAGTGGATGGAAAATGCTCCGGATGAAAATGTTGAATTCAGGATATATGACAGGTTTATCTATCTCACCAAAGTAAGAGTATACCTTCAAAGTGGACGGAATGAACAGGCATATTCGCTGCTGACAAAGTTGAGGTATTATGCTGAGATGATGTCCCGTACGTATATAGGGATAGAATGTGGTGTGCTGATGGCTGTAGCTTTGCAGCGATTGAAAAATGATGACTGGAAAATGGCAATGTGCCATGTTATTGATACTGCGATGGAATACAGCTTTACAAGGGTTATATCCAGGGAAGGTGCGGCAGTGAATACTCTTATAAATACCTGTGGATGGAAAGTCGAGAAAGATGGTGCTGACGACAAGGAGATAGCCACAAGAAGGGCATATTTCAGACAACTGCAGAAGGAGACTGAGAGTATGACGAGATACTACCCCGGATATATGAAAGCGGGAGTGGATGATGTTCAGCTCAGTGAGACTGCTACAGCCATACTTAAATTGCAGGCAGAGGGCTTGTCCAGGCAGAAGATAGCGGACAGACTCAGCATGTCGGAGGCGAATGTAAAGTATCATCTGAACCAGGTGTACAGGAAACTCGGGGTGACTGATAAGGCCGGGGCGGTCAGGGAGGCATCTAACAGGGGACTTATCTAGTGATTGTGAGATTTGTGTTCGGTGGTGATTTACTTGAATATACCTTATGTAAAAGTTGTATATGAATGTATATAATTAGGGTGGAAAAACTTAGATTGTTGTTGTATTATGTCTATAATTATGATTGCATGCGAATCAGTAACGTCAGATTAAGATGATGGTAATTTCCGTATAGCATAAAAGTGTTGGTGAAGATGACGTTTGGAACTTAGAGAATGAGCGAGTACGGACGGATTCGTATTTGACAGGTATTCAAGGAGGAATTACGACGTGAATTTTTTGGAAGAGAGAATAACTAAGGATGGAATAGTAAAGGAGGGCAATGTTCTCAAGGTGGATAGTTTCCTGAACCACCAGATGGATATACGTCTGTTTGATCAGATCGGTGAGGAGTTCAAGAAGAGATTTGAGGGAACAGAGATCAACAAGATCCTTACTATAGAGGCATCCGGAATAGGCATTGCCTGTGTTGTTGCCAGACATTTTGATGTGCCTGTTGTATTTGCGAAGAAGTCAAAGAGCATCAACATAGAGGGCGATGTGTATGTGGCAGAGGTTGAGTCATTTACACACAAGTGCAAGAATCAGGTTATCGTGTCCAAGAAGTTCATCAATCCTGAGGACAAGATTCTTATCATAGATGATTTCCTTGCAAATGGATGTGCGCTTCAGGGACTTATCTCCATAGTGAAGTCGGCAGGTGCCAGCGTTGAAGGAATCGGAATAGCAGTTGAGAAAGGCTTCCAGACAGGCGGACAGGTCATCAGAAATCTCGGATATCATCTTGAGTCACTTGCGATAGTGGACAGCATGGACGCTGCTACGGGAGAGATCAAGTTCAGGGAGCAGTAGGATCGCTGCGGGATATTTGATGGTATATATAAGATTCATGAATAATATATAGGTAAGAGAGACTGAGAATTGACATGACTTGACAGATTCTCAGTTTTCTTTTTATATGAATGGCGGATATTTGCTGAGAGGTGGGGTATATGGGAAATAACAATTTAGAAGAAAAAAATGTTTCTATGCCTGAGAAAATTGGAGGCGTAATATTTGGCATATGGTTTGTTGCCAGTATTATAGCCGGATTTGTTGCAAGAGAGATCGGAACGGATGCTGTTATGCTTGTTGTGGGGCAGTTTTTTGCCGGGATAGTTCTTGTCATAATTCTAAAGACTCTTATTCCGATGGTTAAGAAGCGAAAGCGGGGGAGCATCATCGGTATAGTGTTCATATCTGTGTTTGCCGGTGCTGCATCGGCGCTGATATGGGCGGCGTGTGCTGTGAAAGATGGCTCTTTTGCGGATAAGATAGTATTGCTCCCGGAACGGATATTGGGGAGAGAAAATTGCAATGTTGGAGCATTTTATGCAGAGATATTTGCCTGTGCATTCTTTGTGGTCAGTGCAATAACACTGCTCTCTGTGATATGTAAGAGAAAAGCGCTTGAGCGAAGATGTTCATTTACTGTGAAAGCTGTATGCCATGATATACGTGCAGATATGAGACAGGATATGAGAGCCGGCAGAAGATATCCGGAGGCGGGAGTATTTGAATTTACATACAGGGATAAGCAGTATAAAGTGTATGAGCAGACATATGTATATGGACTGAATATAAGTAAAGGCGATGTGGTATATCTTTATATCAACCCAGAAAATCCGTACGAATTTTATCTGGAAAACAGTGGTATATTCAGCAGTCAGGCGATATGGTCAGCAGTTTTTTTGATGGTTATATCAGGTTTGATGGCCGCAGGCTGCAATTTGTTGATTTTTAGGTGAAAAAAGTACAGTTGTCTATATAAAAACGGGGAAATCGTGCTAGAATGTGACATATGAATTCAGATGGAGGGTTGCGGCTGCATGAATATCATGGCGCAGTGTGATCACAGTCACCTGGACAAAATGGAGGCTGAGAGGAGAACTGAGATGAACAAATTATATGATTTCAATATAGATATGAAACTCAGGCTGTCAAGCTGTTTAATATCGCAAGAATGTTTATAATAAAAAATAGCCAGGTGTATGTTCTCCAATTTGGAGAATATGCACCTGGCTGTTTCTACGTAATTTTATCTAAAACTCTTCAGCCAGTTCACAAGAGAGTCATGCCAGATGTTGTCGGTGACAGTTTTCTTCATCTGCGCATCAACAGGACCGTTGCCGGAAAGTTTTGCCAGGACAGCAGCCTGAAGCTCAGGAACTGTCATGGATTCCGGAGACTTGCTCCAGTCAACTGTGATGGTTTCTGGATCTGCAGGATCATCGGAGGCTGTAGCGTTTGGTGTGCTTTCTGATTCGGACTCCTTATCTGTGGTTTCAGAGGCTGTATTTTCTGACGCTGTTTTTGCGGTTTCAGCTTTTGGAGCCGCAGCTTTAGTATCTTCAGCTTTGGTAGTTTCGGACTGTGTGTCCTCAACGACCATGTCTGTTGCTTTTTCTGTGTCCACGCTAGAGGCTTCTATATTCGTATTTATACTATTAGTATTCTCAACATTTACGCCCTGAGCCTTAACCGGCTTGACATTCAGGTCTGTTCCCTCAGGCACCCAGATCTCACCGCTGTTTGCTGGCTGGGTTATGTTGATATGTCCATCCTGGACAGATACCTTTTCGCCTGACAGGGCGCCGATGTACGCTGCGCAGTTTCCTGCTGCAAGGTGCATTCCGGCTGGTGCATCGTCGTTGTTCACTGACACGATGACACGTGTTCCGTCAAGATCCCTTGCGTATGCGAACTGTCTGTTGGTGAGCATCAGCTCAGCGTAGCTGCCATATGACAGTGCAGGAACAGCCTGACGTACCTTGCCTAGTGCGGCGATGAGTGCTGTGCAAGGGTTGGTTTTTACTGAATCCTTGTAATCTTCTATATTGAGAGCTGGTCTTAAGCTGTCGTCCGAGCCATATTCCTTGCGTCCCTCAATACCAAATTCTGAACCGTAGTATATGCTAGGCACACCCGGAAGAGTGTAGAGCAATACATGTACAGGTGCAAAATGAGCCTTATTGGTAAGCTTTGTATAGATACGCTCCACATCATGGTTGTCTACGAAGTTGTAGAGCTTTAATGTTCCCATGTTCTGGAGACGTCTTACAGTGTGCGCGATTTCAAAATAGTTGTGGTCATTGTGGCCGCTGTACAGAGCCTTGTGAAGTGTGTAGTTGGTGACGCTGTGAAGAGTCTCACCGTTTACCCAGCGGCTGTAGTCGCCGTGGATGACCTCACCCATGAGCCAGAAATCCGGCTTCACTTCATTTGCTGTGCGGCGCAGTGCTTTCATGAAATCAAAGTCAAGGACGTCCGCAGCGTCAAGTCTGATTCCGTCCACATCGAACTCACTCACCCAGAAACGGATCACATCGCATATATAGTCAACGACAGCAGGATTCTTCTGATTCAGCTTGACGAGAAGGTTGTAGCCTCCCCAGTTGTCGTAAGAGAAACCGTCATTGTACTCGTTGTTACCCCAGAAATTCACGTTGCAGTACCAGTCCTTGTACAGTGAATTCTCTCTGTTTGCCTGGATGTCCTTGAATGCGAAGAAGTCACGGCCTGTGTGGTTGAACACTCCGTCGAAGATGACCTTTATTCCCTGTTCATGGCAGTAAGCCACAAATGCTGTCAGGTCCTCGTTTGTTCCGAGACGGGAGTCGAGCTTCTTGTAATCTGTAGTCTCGTAGCCGTGTCCGACTGACTCAAAGAGTGGTCCGATGTACAGTGCTGAACCGCCAATCTCCTTTATATGATCCACCCATGGAAGCAGGGTGTTTAAGCGGTGAACAGGCTCACCGTAGTCGTTCTGTTTAGGGGCTCCCGCAAGTCCCAATGGATAAATGTGATAAAATACTGCCTCATCATACCATGCCATAGTTATCCCTCCATATTTTAGGTGCCGGCAAATGCAAAGCACCCGATATTATTTGATATATGTTACGCGCCATATATGTGACCAAAGTCAGCCCGCAACATTTACATTATACTAAATAAATTAGGAAAATGCGACAAAAAGTCATGCAAGTATCGCATCGATCATCATCGTTGCCGGAGCCTGCGGTCTGGATGCAAAGCAGAGCGCACAGCTTATCCAGAGCGCCATGATAATTGCCGGAATCGGCTCACTTATCCAGATGTTCCCAATCTGGAAGATCGGTTCAGGACTTCCTATAGTAATGGGAATAAGTTTTACATTTGTGTCAGTGTTTTGTTATCTGGGACCGACATACGGCTATAATGCGATAGTCGGAGCGGTACTTGTGGGAGGTCCCATCGAGGGTACGCTGGGACTTTTTGCCAAATACTGGAAGCAGCTCTCAGTTCTGTTCGGACTTGTGGTTGGATATATAGTAGCAGTGTGCATGGGTATGGTGGATTTCTCCGCACTCAGCGAAACATCAGTCATAGCGCTCCCTCACATCATGCCATTTAAGCCGGAGTTCAACTGAAACGCGATCATATCAGTAACTTTTCCCTAAGATCGTGCAGACGGTATTTGCTGAGAACTGTGTGGCTGTTGTATTCATAGTTGCCATCATTCTGAATCTTGTGCTTCCTAAGAACATGGATGCCCACGAGGCCCCAAAGACTGAGGATGCAGAGTAAAAACCTTTCATAAGGTGTAAGTGTTAATAACAGCGTTGTTCTGATATTATAATTTCAGAACGGCGCTGTTTTTGCTTTTTCAAAAATAGGTCAAAAGGGGTCAGGTACCTCCGTCCCCAAATAAAAATAAAGAAAGGTGAACAATATGGATAGTTTATTAAAGATAGAATCACTGAAGAAATACTATGGCAAAAAGCCAAACCAGACTAAGGCTCTGGACGGCATATCATTTCAGGCCATGCCGGGGGAGTTCCTTGGCATCATGGGTAGCAGTGGATCGGGAAAGTCCACACTGCTGAACTGTATCGCAACGGTCATAAAGCCTGACAGCGGAACCATAGAGCTCCAGGGCAAAGAGATACAGGCGCTTAAAGGTGCGAAGCTTGCGCAGTACAGAGGCAGGGAGATAGGTTATCTGTTCCAGAATTTTGAACTTCTGGACAATCTAACAGGCAGAGAGAACATTATGGTTCCGTTGTCAATACACGGTGTATCCGAGGATGAGAGCAAAAACAGACTGGAAAAGCTTTCATCATATCTGGAGATAGATAACGTGCTTGACAAATTCCCGTCGCAGATGTCTGGTGGTCAGAGACAGAGGGTTGCGGCCGCCAGAGCGCTCATACTTAATCCGCGGATCATTCTTGCGGACGAGCCGACCGGAGCACTCGACTCAAGAAATGCAAAGGCACTCATGGAGAAACTGTTGGGACTGAACAGGGATGACAACACTACCATACTTATGGTGACCCACGACTCAAATGCGGCCAGTTTCTGCAAGAGGATACTCTTCATACAGGATGGCAGGATATTTCATGAGCTCAGAAGAGATATGGAGAGAGAGTCACAGCAGGAGTTTTATGAGAGGATACTCAAGCTGATGGCGCAGATGGGAGGAGGCAGCGCAAATGTTCTTTAAACTCGCAATGAGGAACAGCCGGAGAAACAGGAAAGAGAATGGTCTGTTCTTCGCTTCGCTGGTTGTGTCCATAGTGGCATTTTATATCATATTGGCACTGTCCCATCAGGATGTGATGATATTCCTGAGAAGTCTTGAAAGCGATGCGGTGAACCGTCTTCTTCAGATAGCGGCGGTGTTCTATGTATTTTCGCTGGTCATGTTGTTCTTTCTTATATACTATGCAAGCAAATACCAGCTCGAACGACGGAGGCACGAACTTGGAATGTATATAATGATGGGGATGAGGAGATCAAAGCTTTTTACCCTGCTGATGGCGGAGGATCTGGGCAGCAGCGTAGTGGCTCTGCTCATCGGACTTCCTATAGCGATCCTGGTGTCTGAGGTGGTCAGCCTTCTCACAGCCAGACTGGTAGGTCTTGGCGTTATAGGTCATCACGTATCATTTTCACTGCAGGCAGTCATACTGACAACTGTTGGATTTGTAGCGATAAAGCTTGCAGCATTTCTCATACTGAGCGGTAAGCTTGCAAGAAAGCAGATTGGCGATCTCCTTGTAGATACACCGGAGACAGAGAAGAAACAGCTTCCGGCTCCTGTGTATGGTGTGAGTGCAGTCCTTGGTCTTGTTGCGCTGGTCGTTGCCTACTGTCAGGGAATAGGCGGCTATTCGTGGATCAGCGTAAAATATATGGCGATCACCATAACACTGGGATTTGTTGGCATGTTCCTGCTGTTTTTTGGTCTCAGGCTCTTTGTTGATGCACTGGCCAGACGTGCAAATGGCACAAAACCACTTGCTGTGTTCGGTTTCAGGCAGATACACGAAAATGTAGTAACAAAATCTGGAACGCTTGCAATAAGCTCGATACTCATACTCGGCGCTCTGTGCTGCTGCGGTGCGGGCGTTGGCATATGTATATCCAGACAGAATATGGACCATGTGCTTGACTATACATTTGCTTCATATGGTGATGACGTCGAGACGGACAGCAGGAATATCCGCGCGAAACTGGAGAAAGCAGGTGTGATGGAGGATTTCTCGAACGTATTCGATATGAAGCTTGGTTATATAAAGATGGGTGAAAATGAGTCCTATGATGATGCTGTGAACGTGGGGAATGTCATATCTGCACTTGAAAAACTCAAGGCTTCAGAGGACAGGGACGTGCTTATAAATAACATGTCATACATGACATACCCTTACCTGATCCAGGAGAGCGCGTACAACAAGGTGCTTGAGGCTGCGGGAAAGGAGCCTTTGGAGCTCGGAGAAAATGAACTGGCACTCTATACGGATTTCTTTACTGATTACCGCGGAGGTTTATTGAATGAGGTATTGGCAGAGCGTCCGGAGGTGGATGTAAGAGGAGATGAGTATCATCTGACCGGAGAGGTCCAGACCACGAAGATCGTGACAGATTCATCGATAACCCTGTCGTTCGGACTTATCGTGGATGACGATACATTTGCCAGACTGACAAATGACAATTGTGAGTTATATGTAAATGCCGTTCTCAGAAAGGATATCGTTGATGACAAGGGACTGATGAAGGCCATAATGGATGAAAATGAGAAGCTTGACGGCATAGATTTTGAGAGTATAAACGCTGATTGCGAGAGTTATCTGCAGAACATAGGAAGAAATATGTTCTACACGGTGGCTGCAGGATATATAACGCTTTATTTGGCGGTGGTGTTCCTCATAATCGCAAATACCATAATCGGTGTTCAGTTCCTGATGGGACAGAGAAAGTCCGGCAGAAGGTACAGAACCCTTGTGAAGCTTGGCGCGACATACGAAATGCTCTGCAGCTCAGCAAACAGACAGGTGGGCTGGTATTTCGGAATCCCGGTTGCCGTGGCGGCGGTCAGCAGTATATTTGGTGTGCGTGCTCTGCTCACGGGAATCCTGTCAGAATTCATGCGCGGCAGTGTGAAACAGATACTTATCATAGCTGCGGTTATGATAATCCTGTTGTGTGTGGTAGAATATATCTATATGACAGCGGTGAAACGCTCAAGCAACAGATATCTCATGGCGATGATGACACCGGAAAGGGTTGAGTAAACGGTGAAGTGTGTGATGGTGGTTGAGGACGATGTCCTCATGTGCGATGAACTTCTGGATATGCTGACAAAGGCAGGATACAGGGCAGTTAAGCCAGATGGATTTGACAACATAATAGAACAGATACTGGACATGGCTCCGGATATTCTTCTGCTGGATATCAATCTTCCGGGCAGGAGCGGCTTTGACATATGCCGGGAGATCAAGAGGCGGAGCTCTGTCCCTGTGCTGGTTCTCACATCGAGGGACCAGCTAAAGGATGAGCTCCATGCGCTGGAGCTGGGTGCTGATGAATTCCTCACGAAGCCATGCCGCCGTGAGCGGCTTCTGGCCCGGGTGGCAAATGTGCTCAAGAGGTACGAGGGCAGACAGAACCTGATCGAAGGAGAAGGATTTCTTCTGGACACTCAGACATACACTCTGTATATAGATGGGAGATCTGCGGTGCTTCCACAGAATCAGGGACGTATATTTGAAACACTTATGACAAGCGGAGGAGAGGTAGTGTCTAAGGAGAAGCTTTGTGAGGCAGTGTGGGGCACATCGGAGTATATAGATGAAAATGCCCTGCAGGTGAATCTTACAAGACTCAAAAAGACGATGGCGGGACTGGATATGAAGGCAAAGATCATAGCTGTAAGAGGCGTTGGATACAAGCTTGAGTAGTGGAGAGAATATGAAAAGATTTGGACTTGTTATAAAACAGAATATTGTCTGGCTTGGGCTGCTGCTTCTGACGGACGTGGCATTCTGCTTCTTCATGTGGCTTGTGGCACCGGAGGCATTTGCCAGAATAAGGGTGCTGGTTGGCGTGTTCACTGTGATACTGTTCGCGGCGGTGTGCTCGGTGCTGTGTATAAAGGACAGGAAGAAGATTGAGGCGTTCAGGAGATTTGTCACTGCCCCGGATGAACAGAGCGAGATAGAAATGAGAAGCCTGTGCGGGGCTTCTGAACAGGAATATGTGAGCGTGCTGTCGGAGGAGCTTCACGATCTGAGAGATTCAGTGATGCAGAGTAGCAGACAGCTCAGGGACTATCAGGAGTATGTGGAGAACTGGGCACATGAGATCAAGACCCCCATCTCTCTGCTGACATTTGTGGTGGACAATAGGAGAGATGAGCTGCCTCATAATGTTGTGACGAAGATGGACAATGTGACCAGCCAGATGCAGAACTATGTGGATCAGATGCTCTACTACGCCAGACTGAAAAGCGATTCCAAGGATTATCTCATGGAGAGCATAGATGTGGAAGGATGCGTGGATGAGGTGATAGCTGACTACAGATCCCTGCTTGAGGAGAAGGGCATACGGGTCAGAAAATGTCTTGAGAACGGAGCAGTGTACAGTGACCGCAGGGGATTGCAGTTTATACTCGGTCAGCTTGTGAGCAATTCCATGAAATACACAAATGAACAGCCGGAGATATCATTTGACTTCTGGACGGCGGGTGACAAAAAGCTGCTGTCCGTGAGTGACAATGGCATAGGTGTAAAGAGCTGTGACATGCCATACATATTCGAGAAGGGTGTCACGGGTGATTCGGGTGAGAACAGGAAGCATGCAACGGGCATGGGACTGTATCTTGTCAGTGAGATGGCGCATGACCTGGGCATCACAGTGACAGCAAATTCAAAGTGGCAGAATGGATTCGAGATAGTACTTGAATTCCCGGATGTGGAGACGAAGATATAAAAGTGAGGAGGCAGATACAGTGTTGTGCGTATCTGCCTCCTCACTTTTTACCGGGATATTTTATAATAAATTTATGGGTGGTGGTCTGTTAATAATCACTTTGATATTCTATAATGTAAGCATCGGCTGTAACTTAGTTGATGGTGCAAAGTCAGTTTAAGCGGACTGAGGTTCGGCGGGGATGTGTCAAGTTTTCTGTGAAAACTTGACATGTAGCGCCAGCCATTTGCCGAAGGTAAATTTTGCATGGCTGGTGTTCAATGGAAAGGAGAATATAATTATGGAGATCAGAAAAGCGGCAGCAGAGGATTTTGATATTGTATTTGATTTTATAGAAAAATTATGGACATATAATACATATGACAGGGAGGAAATACGCAAAGTATATATGGACGTCATAGATGACGAACGCAGCTTTGCGTTTTTATTATGGGATGAAGGTATTTGCAGAGGCATGTGCCATGGAGACTATTTCAATACATTCTGGATGTCGGGGCTCACATGCTATGTGTCAAGCCTCATAACAAGAGAGGAGGACCGCGGCAAGGGATATGGTGTGGCACTCCTGGATCATGCGAAGGAGCTTGCAAAGCAGAGGGGATGCAAGGCCATCACCCTTGATTCCGGACTTCCGAGGACAGGGGCACATGGCTTCTATGAACACTATGGATTTGAAAAGAGCTGTTATGGCTTCGAGATGATGATATAAATTATCTGTGGAGATTTGAAAGGAGACAAATATGTGTACAGCAGCGACATATAAGACAAAGAATTTCTATTTTGGAAGAACACTTGATTATGAATTCTCGTACGGCGATGAGATAACCGTGACTCCGAGAAATTATCCGTTTGAATTCAGATATATGGGCAGGAAGGACAGCCATTATGCCATGATAGGAATGGCACATGTGGCGGGTGGCTATCCTCTCTACTATGATGCTATAAATGAGAAGGGGCTTGGAATGGCAGGCCTGAATTTCGTTGGAAATGCCGCGTATCAGGAAGTGAATGAGAGTGGTGACAGGGACAATGTTGCCCAGTATGAGTTTATTCCATGGATACTCGGAAGCTGTGCCAGTGTAGGTGAGGCAAGGGTGGCACTGGATAGGATGAACCTGACAGGAACACCGTTTTCCGAGCAGCTTCCTACAGCGCAGCTCCACTGGATCATCGCGGACAGAAATGGCGCCATAACAGTGGAGTGCATGGCTGACGGACTTCATGTGTATGAGAATCCTGTTGGGGTTCTCACGAACAACCCGCCATTTCCGCAGCAGATGTTCCTGCTCAATCAGTATATGGGACTGTCACCAAAGCAGCCGCTGAACACATTTGCACCGGAGGTGGGACTGAATACTTACAGCCGTGGCATGGGAGCAATAGGACTTCCTGGGGATCTGTCGTCGACGTCAAGATTTGCCAGGGTGGCATTTGTGAAGCAGAACAGTCTGTCTGGAGATTCTGAGGCTGAGAGTGTGAGCCAGTTTTTCCATATACTTGGCTCTGTGGATCAGCAGAGGGGATGCTGTGAGGTGGCACCTGACAAATATGAGATCACCATATATACTTCGTGCTGTAATGCTGACAAGGGAATATACTATTACAATACCTATGAGGGACACCAGATAAATGCTGTTGATATGAACAGAGAGAACCTGGACGGCACAGAGCTTGCCAGATATCCACTTATCCAGAGGGAGAATATCAATTGGCAGAACTGATGTATGTGGCTTACAAGGGAGAAAGGATGCTGTATGAGTAAAAGCAAGGTTACAATAAAAGAAATAGCGGATATGGCCGGGGTGTCAATAGCCACTGTATCACATGTTATAAACAGGACAAGGTATGTAAGACCTGAGCTTGTGGATAAGATAGAGAAGATTATTGTAGAGACGGGATACCAGAATAAGATAGCTGATAAGGAGAGAAAACTGCTGGTTGGCCGGGAGTCCACGATAGTTGCAGTCATTCCAAATATTGAAAGTACGATATACAGAGATATGGTAGCTTATGTGAAACAGCTTGTCAGTGTGCAGGGATATCAGTTTCTTGTTGCGATAACAGATAATGATCTCAAGGAGGAGGCACAGGTGCTTGCCGGACTTCTGGTCAACAAGAAGGTTGCCGGCATCATACATGCGCCGGTGAGCGATGTGGCATCTAACTACACAAAACTCATACAGTCAGGTGTTCCATTTGTCTGCGTGGAGAGAAATATACTTGGATCAGGGATAGACTCGGTTGAGTTTCGCGACCGTGAGGCTATATTTAAGGGCGCGGATTATCTGCTTGCGAGTGGACACAAAAATGTTTTGTTTTTCAGAGAGAGTACGGACAGTACCACCAGGGATGAGAGAACAAAAGGTTTCCTGAATGCTCTGGAGAAATACAATATAAATACAAATGATGCAAACATTGTTGATGTGACGTTGGAAAAAGGAGAGGATGACTGCATGCTGGCTATTCAGAAAGCCCTGCGCAGATACAGGCCGACCGCTGTACTTGCGGGGGGCAACAGAATAACTCTTTATCTTATGAAGACGCTGAGAGATATGGGAATCGACTGTCCGGGAGAGATATCTGTGGTTGGATTTGGTGATGAGAGCTGGTCTGAACTTACTTATCCACCTCTTACAATACTGAGAAGAGATGTGAAGGGACTAAGTGCCAAGGCTGTTGGGATGTTGTTTGAGAAGATCAATACGGGAGTTGCCATATCGCATGACTGCTATGCAGATGTAGAGCTTGTAGTCAGAAAATCCACAAAGATGCTTGACAATGGACCATTTGGAGATAAAGCGGCAGCGCCGGATTCGGTTGTACTGACAAAAGAAGAGAAACACAGACTAAAGACAGGACATTTCAGGGTTGCGATCTCTTTCCACTATACCGGAACGTCTTGGGCAGAATTGCATGAGAAGGGAATTCGGGAGGAACTTGAGCAGTTTGGGATAGATGTCGTATCAGTTATGGATGCACATTTTGATTCGGAACTGCAGAATGCACAGCTTGATGGCATAAGACTTCAGAAACCGGATGCAGTTATAGCTATTCCAGCGGATGACAGCCGTACCAGAGAAAAGTTTCAGGAGCTTTCAAAGGTGTCAAAGCTTGTGTTCATAAGCAATGTTCCAGATGGCATGTCCAAGAATAGCTATGTGTCCTGTGTATCAGTAAATGAGTCGGAGAATGGAACGAACACGGGAAGAATGTTGGGAGAATATTGTAAGGAAAATAAGAAAAAAAAGGCAGGTTTCATTATTCATGGCGCGGCATTCTATGGAACAAGAGTCAGGGATAATGCTGCTGAGAGAATAATAAAGGACAGTTATCCGGATATCGACATAGTGACGATCAGGAGTTTTGGAGAGATATCTAATGCATATCAGGTAGCCAAGGATGTGATAACTGCCAATCCCGAAATTGAGGCAATGTATGTGAGCTGGGATCGCCCGGCACTTCTGACTATAAAGGCACTCAAGGAGCTTGGCAGGGAGGATGTGGCAGTGTTCACCACTGATCTTGACCATGGCATAGCCCGGTGCATGGAAGAAGGAATAGTTAAGGGACTCAGCACACAGAGACCATATGAGCAGGGAAGAGCGGCAGCTGCGGTCGTTGCCAAGTCCCTGGTAAGTGAAGAACAGCTTCCAAAGTATGTGGGAGTTCAGCCGTATCAGGTCGAGCCGAAACAGCTTAGGCTTGCATGGAAGGAAATCTTCCATGAGTCCATGCCGGACAGACTAAGGTGATATGACATCTTTACTTAGTCCGAGTCGGACAGAGTTAGAAATTGTATCTTTTATCTAAAAAAGAATCCGTCAGAGAGAAAATTGTATCTTTCTGGCGGATTTTTTGCGTTTATACACAAGACCTTGGAAGATTGTATCTTTTTCGCCTGAGAAGTTCCCAAGGATACAATTTTGTGTCCAAGTTGCTGTAACCACACCCAAAAGAGAAAATTTCCGGGAAAGTGGTACCGGAGACAAAGGACAAGATTACAAGATACAAGGTGACAAGTAACGGGTGTCAATCATACACTACAAATCCCATAAGTATGACATATCGTAGAATATTTACGTAAAAAATAATAAAAGACCTGCGAACCCTATAATGCAATCGAATGTTATTTGTACATAATGACGAATAAACAATAAATAAAACACTTGATATTGACAATAACAGACAAAAGTTATATCATCAAAACATGCAAGGGACGAAAAACAGTTTAAAATTTACGTAAATTAAACCGGTTGTAAACAGTTTTTCGACAACGAGTTAGCAAAAACGAAATACATGATATTGGAGGTAAAAATTATGAGAAAGATTAAGAAGTTATTAGCAGTTGGAGCATGCCTGTGCATGTCACTTAGTTTACTGGCAGGTTGTGGATCAGGAGCAGGAGGCGCATCGGACGGCGGTTCATCTGAATCAGGTACAAAGCAGGAGAGCACGAAGTCATCCGACCTGTCATTTGCATTCTGTACAAACACACTTAACAACACATTCCAGAGTTCAATAGATGCAAAGCTCAAGGAACTCTGTGATGCGAATGGAATATCATATACATGTCTTGATCCTGACTACGATCTGAACACACAGCTCAGCCAGTTATCAGACGTGGCAAACAGTGGATACGATGCAGTGTTCATCATCCCAGTTGATTCAGCAGGTATCACATCTGGTCTTGCAGAGATCAAAGATGCAGGAATCCCAATCTTCAATGTAGATACAGCAGTTATCGAGGATGACATAGAGAACTTTGTAACACAGTTCGTTGGAACAAATGCATACATGGCAGGACAGCTTGTAGGTGAGCAGATGGCTAAGGATTATCCGGATGGAGCAGACATTGCGATCCTTGACTTCCCATCAAATGAGAGCTGTGTAGACCGTGTAAATGGTTTCCTCGATGGACTCGGTGACAACAAGGACAAGTTCAATATTGTGGCACAGCAGGATGGCGAGGCTGCACTTGATGCATCAATGAGTCTTGCAGAGGATATCATCACAGCAAACACAGATCTTCAGGCATTCTTCTGCATCAATGATCCATCAGCACTCGGCGCTGCAGCAGCAGTTAAGGCAGCAAATAAGACTGGCAAGATCGGCGTGTACAGTATCGATGCTTCACCAGATGGCAAGCAGGCACTCATTGACGGTGAGTTCACAGCAGTTGCATGTCAGGTTCCTGTACAGATTGCAGAGTATGCATTCAACGCAGCACAGAAGTATGTAGGCGGAGATACGACCATCGACGAGAAGAAGGTATATCTTGATTCACACCTTGTACTCAAGGATGAGGCTGAAAAGACAGTTAACGACTGGCAGTAAAACCGGACCGGCTCCAAAAATAATAGTGAGGAGCTGAACACGGAATTGGCAGATATGACACAATGTAGATGTATATAACACGGGAGAGACCGGGGATCTGAGATCTCCGGCCGTAATCCCGAAAAATGACAGCAAGACAACAAATGATCTGATATAGAAACTTGGAGGTTTAATATGGGACAGACAGTTCTGGAAATGATAGGGATAAAGAAAAGCTTCTCTGGAATATATGCTTTAAGCGGCATCGACTTTTCCCTTGAACTGGGAGAGGTACACGCACTGCTCGGTGAGAATGGTGCAGGAAAGTCCACACTGATTAAGGTCCTCGGCGGAATTTACCAGCCCGACAGCGGAATCATCAAGGTAAATGGCAAGGAGGTCAAGATCAACGGAGTTCCGGCTGCCAGAGAGAATGGTATAGGAATAATACATCAGGAAATCGTACTTGTTCCATATCTTTCGGTGGCACAGAACCTGTTTCTCGGCAGAGAGATAAGGACAAAGCTTGGAACATTGGACTTTGCAGAGATGAACAGAAGAGCAGAGGAGATGATATCATCCCTCGGTGTGAATATAAAGGCAGACACAATAGTAGAAAATCTGACCATCGCACAGCAGCAGATGGTGGAGATCGTTAAAGCGGTCTCATTCAACGGCAAGATAATAGTTATGGATGAGCCAACCTCATCACTTTCAAATGAGGAGGTTGAGCAGTTATTTGAGATCATTGAAAATCTCAGAAAGAAAAAGGTAAGTATAATCTACATCTCCCACAGAATGGAGGAGCTCTTCAGAATATCTGACAGAGTTACCGTCATCAGGGATGGTGCATACGTAGGAACAAAAAAGACATCAGAGACAAGCCCGAATGAGCTGGTTGCGATGATGGTAGGAAGAGATCTAGAGAGCTTCTATGCAAGAGATTACTGCGACATGGACAAGGCAGAGGTCGCTCTGGAGGTAAAGAATCTTTCTCAGACAGGTGTCTTTGAAGATATAAGTTTTTCAGTACATAAGGGCGAGATCCTGGGATTCTCAGGTCTGGTAGGTGCTGGACGAAGTGAGATCATGGAGGCGATATTTGGCGCAACACGGCTCACATCGGGAGAGGTGATACTCGGAGGAAAGCCGGTTCACTTCAAGAATCCAATGCAGGCTATCAAGGCAGGCATAGCACTGGTTCCGGAGGACAGAAAGAAACAGGGCCTTGTACTTGGCAACAGCGTGGCATTCAACCTCACGCTTTCATCCCTCAGATTCTATATGAATGGAATCGCTATAAGTGAGAGAAAACGAGGCGAGGTAATTGACCATTATTCACAGAGACTGAGGATAAAGGCGGCATCGCCTGAGATTGAGGCGGGCAGCCTGTCAGGCGGAAACCAGCAGAAGGTGGTTCTGGGTAAATGGCTTGCAACCAAGCCGGATGTGCTCATTCTGGATGAGCCAACCAGAGGTGTTGACGTAAATGCAAAATTTGAGATATATACGGTAATCAATGAACTAGCAAAGGAAGGCATAGCGATAATCATGGTATCCAGTGAGCTTCCTGAGATCATCAACATGTGCGATAACGTGTGTGTTGTGAGAGCCGGAAGACTTGTTAAGAAACTGTCAAAGGACGAGCTTTCACAGGAAGAGATAATGAAATACGCTGCAGGAGGTATCGAATAATATGGGCGAGACAAAGAAAAATTCAAAGGCAACTTCTATATTGAAGAACAATCCCCTGACATCGATCGTCAAGGGTAACATAGGAATCATAGTGGTTTTGATAATAATGTGTGTGGCCGTAGCACTTGCCACAGACAAATTCCTCACAACCAACAACATCATATCAGTGCTTAGACAGATATCTATCAATACCTACATAGCACTTGGAATGACACTGATAATCATACTCGGACACATCGACTTGTCAGTTGGATCGATAGTAGCTATGTCGGGAACCCTGACCGTAGGATTTATAGTTAACCAGGGACTCCCTCTCGGAGTTGCCATAGTGGCAGGACTTCTGGTAGGTACAGCAGCGGGCTTTATAAGTGGTTTTATAGTTGCTAACTTCAAGGTGCCTGCATTCATCATCACAATGGCAATGATGAACATAGCAAGTGGTATAGCTTATGTCTACACGGGTGGACAGTCAACACGTATCACCAATAAGCTTTTCATCGAGATCGGAACAGGATACCTGTTCAATGTGATCCCACTTCCAGTAGTGTACATGGTAGTGCTCATCATATTATTTAGTTTTATCCTTAGCAAGACAAAATTCGGAACATATATATATGCGATAGGTGGTAACCGTGAGGCTGCAAGACTCTCAGGTGTACCTATCAAGAAGATAGAGATCATAGTATTTACAATATCTGGACTTCTCTCAGCATTTGCAGGACTTGTACTTTGTTCAAGAATGTACTCAGGACAGCCTTCAGTCGGCAGCGGATATGAGCTTGATGCCATCGCAGCCTGTGTACTTGGAGGAACATCCATGACAGGTGGTAAGGGAAGAATCAGCGGAACAGTATTTGGCGCCATGGTCATCGGAATCATCTCAAATGGACTTAACCTTATAGGAGTGTCATCATACTGGCAGCTCATCATCAAGGGTCTTATCATCGCATGTGCGGTACTCCTTGACGGACAGAAGGGCAAGCTTGAACTTCTCAAGAAGAAGAAACTGGCATCAAACTAGTTGGTTATGATAGAAATATCGGGCAATCAACGATTTAACATATTCAACAAATTTAACAAATTTAGCAATAGAAAGGATTAGTAATATGGAGATTTTTAGAAAGATGTCCTTCGCGGATTCCACGGGAGATGCAATACCTTTCTACCACGAGGGCAAATATCATATATTCTCACTGACTTCCCCTCCGGGAACAACAGTGTACCCGGCAAGACTTAGAACCACATGGAGCCACAGTGTATCAGAGGATCTGGTACACTGGGAGGAGCTTCCTACAGCACTCTATCCGGGTGAGGGCGACGAGCCAGATGCATCAGGAGTGTGGACAGGCTCAGTTATATACGGCGAGGGCAAATACCATGCATTCTATACAGGCTACTGCCTCACTGCAGAGTATCAGCAGACCATATGTCATGCAACAAGTGAGGATGGAATCACATGGGTAAAGGATGCAGCCAATCCGGTCATCACACCTATGATAGAGCTTTACGAGAAACTTGACTGGAGAGATCCATATGTCTTCTATAATGAGGAGGACAAATGCTACTGGATCCTCATTTCAGCTAGAAGACTGGATATGCCGATAACCAGAAGGGGCTGTATAGTTCTCTACAGATCAAAGGATCTTGTCAACTGGGAATATTACGGACCGATATATTCGCCGGGACACACAAACTGTCCTGAGTGCCCTGAGATGTACAAGATGGGAGATAACTGGTATCTCTCATACTCACGATTCTCAGAATATGTAAATACAATATACAGAGTAGCAAAGTCACCATTTGGACCTTGGAGAAAGCCAAAGAAGGATGGCATAGGCGGAAGAAGATTCTATGCAGCCAAGTCCATGCAGGACGATGACGGCAGACGTTTCTACTTCGGTTGGGCTCACGACAGAGCAGACAGAAGTGACAGAGGCGAGTGGTACTGGGGCGGAACCTTCTGTGTGCCACATGAGGTTGTTGCCACTGAGGATGGCGGACTTGATGTAAAGCTTCCAAAGGAATATGAGCATGTATTTGAGAAACATGTAGATTGGGATTATATTCCGGTTCTTGGAAATGCAGAGCTTCACGGAGACAGACTTGTTGAGATGGATTCAGTCAGTACATGTACATACGGTTTCCTTGGACACAGCGAGGAGAGCTATATGCTGAAGTGCAAGATCATGCCTAGAGAGGTGTATGACCATTTTGGAATATTACTCAAGTCAGATAAAGAGGCAAGCGGATGCCTGCTCCTTGAGTTTGATGTGGCTATGCAGAGAGTGTCACTGGTAAATCTTCCTATGGGAGTTGATCCATTCTGGGTTCAGTCCTGCCAGGCTGTACCTCCGGCAACTGAGCCGGGCCCTGATGGAGTCAGAGTGTGCGAGAAGACATTTGACATAACAGAGGGCAGCGAGATAGATGTAAAGATCATAGTTGACCACGATATGGTGGAGGTATTTGTCGGAGAACAGGTTGCGTTCACATACAGGATCTATGCAAAGCCTGAGTTTGAGACAGGACTTTTGGCACAGGATGCCAGAGTAGAATTCTATGACATAGAGATCACAGGAAAGTAAAATTCACAAGGAGGATCCAACATGGAAAAGAAATATGATGTTGTGGCACTTGGCGAATTCCTGATAGACTTTACACCTGCCGGAAACACTGATTCCGGGATGAAACTTTTCGAACAGAATCCCGGAGGTGCTCCGGTGAACATGCTAACAGCAGCCGGCAAGGCCGGGCTTAAGACCGCCTTTATAGGTAAGGTTGGAGATGACATGCACGGCAATTTCCTGATCGAGACCGCAAAACAGGCGGGGATAGAGACCAAAGGTATAGTAGTTGATGACACGGTATTTACCACATTGGCATTTGTCACTCTGGATGAGAATGGAGAACGTGAATTCTCATTTGCCAGAAAGCCGGGAGCGGATACGATGCTCTGTTACAAGGAGATTGATACTGAGCTGATCAGGGATACAAAGGTGTTTCATATAGGTTCGCTGTCACTTACGGATGAACCGGCGAGGACAACTACATTCCAGGCGGTGAAGGAGGCAAAAAAATACGGTGCGGTTATATCGTATGATCCAAATTACAGAGCACCGCTGTGGGACAGCAGAGAAAATGCGATGGAGAGGATGAAGAGTATTCTTCCGTTCGTAGACATAATGAAGCTTTCGGACGAGGAGACAGCGCTACTCACACCATTTGCCAATCCGGAGGAGGCGGCAGAGTATCTTTTGGGAAGAGGTGTCAGACTTGTTGCGGTAACCCTGGGAAGTGAGGGCGTGCTGATATGCAGCAAGGATGGAAGCCGAAAGGTTCCCGGATTTGCCAGCCATGTGGTGGATACGACGGGGGCTGGAGATTCATTCTGGGGAGCATTTGTATCACAGCTCATCAGAGCGGACAAGAGGCTGGAGGAATTCAGTATAGATGAGCTTGCAGAGTATGCAAGATATGGAAATGCGGTGGCGAGCCTGTGCGTTGAAAAGCGCGGAGGACTCAGATCGATTCCGGAAGAGAGTGAGGCAATGGAAAGACTCACATTAAAATAGGTATTAAAAATTTCACATAAAACATTTCCCTTAAACCTTGGGGCTGGAGTGATCCAGCCCCTTTTTTAATGTTTTCTTAAAGAATCTCCCAATTGAACCTTAAAAATAAATTTATTATAATCACCGGATGTACAGCAGTGGTGTGGGGACGGAGGTACCTGTCCCCTCCGTCCCCGATCGAATTGTAATAAGTCTTACTTATAATTAAGCATGTTGAATGTATATTAAGTTGAATTTGACACGTGGCACGGCATATAATCAATTCGATTTAAGGAAGAAGATAAAAAGGTTATTGAACGAGGTGAGTTGTATTGAAAAATATACTTGAATTTATAGAGAATTCAGCAGCGAGATATCCTGATAAGCTGGCGGTTGCGGATGAGAATGGTGGTCTGACATACAGCCAGCTGGAGAGCTTTTCAAGAAAGATAGGCGCATGGATATTGGCGGAGATCAAGGGCGTGAGAAATAAAGCTATAGCTGTGCTGTTGGACAAGAAACCAGAGAGTGTGGCGGCGTACATGGGAGTTGTCTACAGCGGTAACTTTTATGTGGTGCTCGATGCAGAGATGCCAAAGCAGAGAGCGGAGTCCATACTTGCAGCTTTAAGACCGGCAGCGATATTGACGGATGATCTTCATGTGGAGCTTGCGAAGGACGTCGCATATGCAGTGAAGAAGATGGCAGAGCCACAGGAAGCGGTGGCTGTTTCCAAAGAAGGAGAACGAAACTGCTGCATTGATGAGATCAAAGTGTTAGATCTTGATGAGATGGATGTTGACGCGGATCAGAGCGGGCTGGACGGTGTAAGAGCCAGGATGATAGACACTGATCCGGTGTATGCGCTTTTCACATCGGGATCAACAGGAGTTCCAAAGGGCGCTGTGGTATCACACTCAAATATCATTGCTTACATAGACTGGTACACAGAGGCATTTGGCATAGATGAAAATACAGTGTTTGGAAGCCAGACACCGTTTTATTTCAGCATGTCGGTGTCTGATCTATACAGCACACTGAAAAATGGAGCGACACTGTATATCATACCAAAGGTATATTTCACCTTCCCTATGAAACTGATGGAGTTCTTGAACACCTATAAGATAAACACGATATATTGGGTGCCTTCGGCTCTGCAGATTGTTGCAAATTATAAGATGTTCCAATATGCAAAACTGCCGGAGCTCAAGAAGGTTCTGTTTGCCGGAGAGGTCATGCCGACAAGACCTCTAAATTACTGGAGAGAGAATCTGCCGGATGCTATGTACGCAAATCTGTTCGGACCTACAGAGACAACAGACATATGCACATACTATGTCGTGAACAGGGAATTTGCGGATGATGAGCCGCTTCCAATGGGACATGCATGTAACAACTGCGATGTGTTTGTCCTTGGCGAAGATGGAAAAGAGGTGTCACCGGAGGTGGATCCCGAGACCGGCTTCAGCTGCGAAGGAGAGCTCTACGCGAGAGGTTCATTTGTGGCACTTGGGTATTATGGAAATGCAGAGAAGACGAAGGAGGCATTTGTCCAGAATCCGCTCAATCCGAATTATCCAGAATTGGTGTACAAGACTGGTGATCTGGTGAAGTACAACAAATATGGCGAGCTTGTGTATGTGTGCCGCAAGGATTATCAGATCAAGCACATGGGATATCGTATAGAGCTTGGAGAGATAGAGGCTGCGGCGGGAGCTATAGAAGGAATCAGGAGTTATGCATGTATCTACGATGATGCGGCGGACAAGATTCTGTTCATATATGAAGGAAAGAAGAAGGACGATGCTGAACTGCTAAATGCGTTTAAGGCGAGGGTTCCGCACTACATGGAGCCGAACCGATTCATAAGGATCACGAGCATGCCACACAATGCAAATGGCAAGATTGACAGAAAGAAGCTGAAGGCGGAATACGCGCAGGGTAAATAGCGAATATCTATATAATCCACTTTATTTGTTGCGATGGTATTACTATAATATGTAGAAAATTTTTATTATAAGGAGATATGAGATTATGGAAGAATTATTAAAGATTTTAAATGACGTTAAGCCTGGTGTTGATTATGAGAATGAGACAGACCTTATAGGACACGGTGTTCTGGATTCCATCACGATGGTAACTCTGGTACTCCAGCTCAGCGATGAATTTGACGTTGATATCACACCTGTTGATATCACACCTGAGAACTTCAAGACGGTTCAGACTATCTACGATATGATAAAGAGACTTGAAGATGAGTAGGATCAAGATACAGATATTGGAAGATGGTTGGAACTGACTGCCGTCAAAAATACTTGAGGAGTGGAAAATATGTCATATACGTCGATATCATATCTGGTATTTATATTGCTGGGCTGCTTTATAGTCTACAATATAGTGCCGATCAAACATAGATGGAAGGTGCTGCTTACATTCAGTTATCTGTTTTATTTTATCAACTCAGGAAAATACATTTTGTTTATCCTGTTTGGCTCTCTGACAATATACATTGGCGGACTGCTGATTAACAAGATAGATGATGGCTACAATATGGCGCGCAAGGCACTTCCGAAGGAGAATAAAAAAGAGTACAAGGCACTGATAGGATGGCAGAAGAAATGTATATGCGTGTGTGTTGTGCTTGTGAATGTGGGCATATTGGTATTTTTGAAATACTCTGTTTTCTTTGGACAGGTGTTCACGGACATTTTGGGACTTATACATATAAATATTGAGAATCCCATGTATCAGAGGATGATGCCTCTAGGAATATCATTTTATACTCTGTCTGCAGTAAGCTACATTGTTGATGTATACAGGGGCAAATACAGAGCCTCGGACAGTTTTGGCAAGGTGGCTCTGTTCCTGGCATTTTTCCCTCATATAGTTGAGGGCCCTATAGCAAGATTTGACCTGGTGGCTGACCAGATGTATGAGGGGCACAAGTTCAGTTATGAGAACATGACGATGGGACTTCAGCTCATACTGTGGGGATTTTTTAAGAAGATAGTGATTGCGGACCGTGCAAATATGTACGTCAACCAGATCTTCAACAATTACAGTGATTATACAGGACTTCCTGTCGTATGCGGAATGCTTCTCTACACACTTCAGCTCTACGCAGAGTTTTCCGGATGCATGGATATTGTGAGAGGAAGTGCCCAGATGTTTGGAATCGGACTTTCTGAGAACTTTAACCAGCCATTTATATCAAAGACGGTGAGCGAGTTTTGGAGAAGATGGCATATGACGCTGGGCTCATGGTTCAAGGATTATGTATTTTATTCTGTATCCCTCTCGAAGCCGTTTGTAAAGCTCAGCAAGAAGACAAGGGAACATATGAATGCGTTCTTCGCGACATTTGTCCCTATGTCTGTTGCGATGTTTATCGTCTGGTTTGGAACGGGAATATGGCACGGCGCAAGCTGGAAATATGTAATGTATGGTCTTTATTATTGGGCGATTATGATTATCGGACTGCTTACCGAGCCGTTTTTCAAAAAGCTTTATGATAAAATGCATGTGGACAGGCAGGGAAAGATATACAGGCTGCTTCAGGTTGTTAGAACTTTCCTATTTGTAAATGTTGGAATGCTCATGTTTAGGGCGGATGATCTGACAGCATTTGGGCATATGTTTGTGTCAATGTTCAAGGGATTTACATTTGCAGATCTTACAAATGGAACATTGCTTGGAATAAAGCTTGACATGGCTGATTTCGCAGTGCTGATGGCGGGAGCGCTCATACTGTTCCTGGTTGGACTTTACAAGGAGAAAGGACATCAGATAAGAGCGGAGCTTGCATCGAAGAATATAGTCCTCAGATGGGCAGTATATTATGTGCTGCTATTTTCTGTGATAATACTTGGCGCATATGGAAAGGGCTACGAGGTGGCAGGATTCATATATGCCCAGTTCTAGATTTATAAAATTTTAGTGGAGATTAGAATTGATCCGGATGAATAGCAAGAGTATTAAGAAACTGATAAAGTCAATTATATTTGTGGTACTGTTTGCAACAATGCTGGCGGTGCTGTGTGAGGTATTTACACCTAAGACAAGCGATCTGCAGGGAGGAATGACAAATCCAAATGCCAGGGGATTTTACGGAGAAAGGAAGAATTCCATAGACCTTTTGGTACTTGGTGACAGCAATGCATACTGTGCGTATTCACCTATGTTTATATGGAAGAAATATGGTATACCATCATATGTAGCAGCAGAGGGAAACCAAAATATCGTGGGTGCACTAAATATACTAGATGAGGTGCTTGAGTGTCAGTCACCCAAGGTTATGGTATTTGATGTGAATATGCTGTGGTCGGGAAAAACCGATACACAGCGGACAGAAGACTGCATAACAAATATACTGTATAAGTATGTGCCGATCATAAAGTATCACAACAGATGGAAGAATATGTCTCTGGGCGATGGATTTAAGGGCAAGAACTATACTTACAGATCAAGTACCCGCGGACAGAATTTAAGCAGGAAGGTTCTTCCATATGTTGGCGAGGATAAGATGCAGGAATCGGATGAGGTTGATGACATCCCATGGATAACGAAATTCTTTTTTGAAAAGCTTTTAAAAAAATGTGAAGAAAATGGAATAAAAGTGGTTCTTATGGAGACTCCAACTGCAACTTCGTGGACATATGCAAGACATGTTGCTATGGAAGCTTATGCGGAAGAGCACGATATGACATTTATTGATTTTAATACTCTGACAGGAAAATATGCGATAGACTGGAGTGAGGATACCAGGGATGGCGGAATGCACATGAATTCGTACGGTGCCAGAAAAGTTACTGCGTACCTTGGAAAGTATCTCACATCCAACTATACATTTGAGAATAAGCAGAATGACATGGAGTATGCAAACTGGAATAAGGAGTATGCGGAGTATAGAAGCTATATGTTGAAGAAGAAAATATATATAGAAGTTGACAGTGATGATGTTCAGGAGCCGGGGAATGCAGGTGAGAGTGAGTGATCACAGTTGACTGACAGGCAACAGTAAGGGTGATGATTATGAAAAAAGACAGCAGACATAATCTTATAAAGATGATAGCATTTGCAATGGTGTTTGTGGTTATCCTGGGGGTGCTTGGCGTGGCATTTACCCCGAAGCGCAGCGACCCGGGAAGTGGAATAACAAACTCAAATGCAAGAGGGTTTTATGGTGAGCCAAAGAATTCGATAGATGTGCTGATACTTGGAGACAGCAATGCATACAGTGCATGTTCGCCAATGTATATATGGAACAGATTCGGGATACCAACGTATGTTGCAGCAGAGGGATTTCAGAATGTGACAGGTGCCTCAAACCTACTGGACGAGGTGCTCTCATGTCAGAAACCGAAGCTTGTGGTGTTCGATGTAAATATGCTGTGGACAGGCAAGACGACATTGAAAAAGGTGGAGAACAATCTGAAGAATCTGGCATATAAGTATCTGCCTCTTGCACAGTACCACAACAGGTGGAAGAGCATGAGTGTTTCGGACATGTTTGGTGCCAGGGACTACACATACAGATCAGCCTCAAGAGGACAGTATCTCAGCATGGAGGTCAAGCCGTTTTCAGGTCAGAGCAAGATGGTGGAAACCAAGGCTGTTGAGGACATACCGGAGGTATCAAAGATACTGCTCGATAAGCTTATAGACAAGTGTGAGAAGAATGGAATCAAGATCATGTTCATGGAGACTCCGACGGCGAAGTCATGGAATTATGCAAGACACAATGCAATGGTTAAGTATGCTAAGGCCAAGAATATTGATTTTGTCGATATGAATACGCTCAAGGGTGATTATGCAATCGACTGGAGCACCGACACGAGGGATGGCGGAAGACATCTCAACTGCAAGGGTGCAGAGAAGGTAAGCGCCTATCTTGGAAAATATATTTCAGAGAATTATTCTTTTAAGGATAAGAGACATTCAGAAAAGTATGCGGACTGGAATAATGACTATCTGGATTATGTGAAGTATATGTCCGGAGAGACTGTGTCGCTGGAGGCGCAGCAATCCGATGGAACGGTATCCAACAACTAGATATAAAACACATAAGTGGACGGAGGATAGAATCCCCCGTCCACTTTATTTACTTTACTGTAGCTTTGCATCTGGCAGATATCTTGCCGCGCTTAAGGCTGATCTTCGGTGGAACCTTAGTAATCTTTCTGGTTTTGACAACAGGCTTTTTGACAGTTATCGTGACTGTTTTCTTTATGCCGCTCTTTATAGTGATGGTAATGGTGGTTTTGCCTGTTACCTTGCCGGCGGTTATAACGCAGGTTCCATTGGGTTTTCCAGTAACTTTCGCGATCCTGCTGTTGCCAGATGTCCATGCCCTGACACTGTCCCCTGTCTGAAAACCTGTAACCTTCAGTCTGCTTGAGCTCTGGCCTGTGTTCAATGTGATGGCTGTCACATTGACACGCATTGTCGCGGTGACCTTTTTCCCATATTTGCGGGTTTCGGTTAATCCACATATATCACAGCTTCTGCTCTGGAGTAATTACAATTCACACAATAGATGTATCTGGTTCCCTTGTGTGAATTGGATTCATACTTGGTATATTCCTCCATCTTGTGACCGGTGGCAGGAAGAGTATCCTTTTTCGTTGCAGTGCAGCCCTTATTCATGCAGTCGTAGGACTTGTAGCCGTCCTCTGTACATGTAGGTTCCTTATCGACGATGACGCGCCAGTCGTGATCACCATTCATGCAGGTTGTGTATAGGATAGTAGTTTCACCCAGATCCATGGATAAGGCGTTCTTTTTTGCGTAGTCGTATGCATAACTGCCAGGTTCAACGATCAGCGACAGGTATCCACCATATGCCGGGGTTACGCTCCTGTAAAATGCCCGCTTCCCGATCTCCTTTACAGTAGATGGGATCTTCAGACTTACATTCCTCAAAGCGTCGTTGAATGCGTAGTCTCCAATATATTGCAGACTGTCTGGTAGTGTAATATCCGAAATGAAGCTGCATGCTTCAAAACATGTATTGCCGAACCTGTAAACTTGTTATTGCATGCGCCCTCAGCAATCCGTGTCACAGGTACTCCCCAGAAAGACTCAGGAAATGTAAAGTCCTTCAGATTAGAATTGAACAGATAAACCTCCAGAGAAGTGTCCCCAGACTCGTTTATGATTGGGTTGTATGCATACACCTGATTACGCGATACGTAATCGGATTCCTGGTAGAAGGTCAATTTGTTTATAAAAAACATGCAAAAGGATACAAAAAGGATATAAAAAGGATATAAGTTTGAAGTATACTGTGTTCAGAATCTTAGATATCGACGATTTACATAGAGTGGCACGGCGCCGTGAGGTATATAGAATCAAAGCTGCCACGGGGAGGAAATATGAAGCATAGCATATTGCTAGTTGAGGATGAGCAGAAGATAGCAGAGGGGATAATGGACTATATGAACGGCGGGGAAGCAGAATATGAGACCTGTTTTACCTGGGCTGATGATGGAGACAAGGCACTGGAGCTTGTGTATGAGAACGAATACGATCTGGTGCTGCTGGACATCATGCTTCCGGGGGCAGATGGATTTGAGATATGCAAGGCCATCAGGGCAAAGAGTTATGTGCCTGTCATTTTCCTGACTGCAAGGGGCAGGGAGGAGGACAGGCTGTACGGCTATGACATAGGCTGTGATGATTATGTGGTGAAGCCGTTTTCCATGGCGGAGCTTTCTGCAAAGATCATGTCATTCCTCAGAAGAAGCAAGGGGCTGTGGGAGAAGAAGAGCAGCATAGAGGCGTATGACATCGTGATCTATCCGGACAAGCTTCAGGTATTTGTTGCCGGGAACGAGGTAAGGCTTGCACCGAAGGAATATGCCATGCTGAAGTACTTTATGGAACACAGAGGAATGCTTATCACAAGGGACGACCTTCTGGTCAGGCTGTGGGGCTATGATTATGAGGGTAGCGACAGAGTAGTGGACAATCATATCAAGAAACTGCGCCAGGCACTTGGAGAGCCGGGTAAAAAGATCAAGACAGTATTTGCAAAGGGATACAGGATGGATTAAGACTGTGCAAAGTGTATGAAGGTCTAACGGATGTGCCAGTACACAGACCCCATGACTCGGAGGTTATTAAAAGGGAAAGGATGTTTTATAATATGAATAAAAATATGTTATATGGGAAAAAACAAAGATTCGGTTCATTTTTTCTGAGAATATTTGTGCCGTTTATATTGGTGGCAGCATTGCTGGGAGGGATCGTGACCTATCTGTTGGTATCTATATATAATACTAGTGTAGACAACGGTGTAGCGAGTGCTGAGGAACGAATCAGGTCAAATGTAAATGAAGCAGTTACAGAATATCAAGATGCACTGGCAGGAGCCTATGTGGATGGGATCAATTATGATTTTGAGACTGCGGATAACAAATTCACCAGTGATGTTGAATATACGTGCGAAATGCTAAGTGCGATTGCAGTGGATGGCGGTGCTGCTGCAAGTCTGTACTATAAGGACTCAGATGGCACTTTGACATTGGTTGCCGGGCATGACTACCGTATGTTTTTTGTTGTCACAGATGATAACAATAAAAAGTTTAAATTGTCATGTACATATGAGGATTATCAGAAGATGATGGCGGAGGCTCCAAGATACGGAAGTGCCGATGGTTTGCCTGCTTTATCTAGGATAGAAGAGATATATGTAAAGGGAACCAGTTTCTGGATAAGTAAATACAGTTACTATGACTACGGTGATGACGTTAAGGTCATAGGAACTCATGAGGCCCCAATGGACTATGGCGAATCTGATGAGAAGAGTGTCACAGTAACAGAGATCCCCGATGGTTATGTGAAGCTTGACACAAGCAAAGGATACCATTTTTATAATAGCAGTCTTATCGGTTCGGGAGCAGCTTCCCGTAATATGGATTATGAAGGAAATATAGAGACTCTTGTGGCAGATCTGGGGGACTCCGGTGTTGGAAGTTCATCAAGAGTCAGTAGGAATTGTGATCAGGGAAAGCACAACACCGATGTGGTACCGATTGGAAATAGTTATTATCTGGTGATGGATTATCACACCGACCTCGTAAAGTCTTCATTTGGAAAAGCAATAATTGCCACGTGGATAGGAATAGCACTGCTGAGCACGCTTGTCTCTCTTGCAATAGCCTATGTATTGTACAGATCATACAAATCTGTCTATGACATGGAGCAGTACAGGCGTACCACATCAAATGCTATGGCGCACGATCTGAAGAGTCCACTGGCGGTCATCTCACTTTACGCTGAAAATCTCAAGGCTGGCACAAATCCTGAGAAGAACCAGTATTATATGGACGGCATACTGGATGAGGTCAGACAGATGAATACGCAGGTTGCGACTATACTGGATATGGCTAAGGCAGAGGACGTGGATACAAAGCTCAAAAAGACAGAAGTGGATCTGACAGGCATAGTTGACACTGTGGCACAGATATATAATGAGAAAATATCGGAGAAAAACGTGCAGATCAATATATCGGGGGCATGCACGGTCTCTGCGGATGAAGCTCTGATGTATCAGGCTGTTGTCAACATCATGGATAACGCTGTCAAGTATGTGACTGGCGGCGGACATATCGCGGTGGAGCTGTCTGACAAAGAGGTGTCATTTGTCAATTCCTGCGAACCGCTTGATAAGGACACACTGACAAATGTGTGGAAGCCATTTGTCAAGGGTGATAACAGTCGTCATGGACATAAGGGCACCGGACTTGGACTTTCGATCGTCAAGACCATCATGGACAGACATGGATTTGACTGTGAGATGAAGAATGTCGATGACGGGGTTGAAGTGAGATTGATATTCAGGAAATAAGGAGGAAGACATATGCATTTATCGGTATCACAGAAAAAGTCAAATGAAGAAATAGGTGATGAGTATCGCAGAGCAGCTCACGGCGAAAATCCGGGATACAGAGAATTTGATCTCTGAGTCCGAGAAAAAGATAGCTGCGAAAGAGATACCAATGTATGTTCACTGCCGTCAGGAGGAGAAAGGAACATCCCAGGATACCAGCAATTATGTTTATAGGATAAAGCAGGAGAAGAGACATCTGGCAGACTATAAGGCAGAGCTTGAGAAGGTTAAGCGGGAATTAGACGAAATTGTCGACTGACAATAATTGGGCTGACTGCTCTAAACAGAGTAGTCAGCCCTTGCTTTGTATATAACAATGTTGTTTCAGGCATTCTTGCTTTTGTAATCCTCGCCCCAATTTCTCATTGCGTCAAGCACAGGCTGGAGACTCTGACCGAGTTCAGTCAGTGAGTATTCCATTCTGGGAGGAACCTCCGCATACACCTTTCTGTGAACGAGTCCGTTTTCCACCATGTCACGGATCTGTGCGGTGAGAACCTTCTGTGAAACAGTTCCGATGGATTTTTTCAGTTCTCCAAATCTCTTTGTGCCGGTTATCAGATCTCTCAGGACCAGAACCTTCCATTTGTCGCCGATAAGACTTAATGTCGTCTCAACCGGGCATGCCGGCAATTTTTATAATATGAATGCGCATATTGGGGTGACAGTTGACATAAGATTATACATTTACAGTGTGACATAATTATGCTACAATAATGACACAAGAAAGAGAGGTGTTGATCATGCCAACTATTATGCCAATTAGAGATTTGAGAAATACAAGTGAGATTTCAGAATTAGCTCATAAGAAACAGGAGCCTATTTTTATTACAAAAAATGGATATAGTGATTTAGTTGTAATGAGTGCAGAGCTGTACGAAAAATTTGCACAGATCAACAGGATCGATCAGGCAATCTATGAAGCTGAAAAAGAAGTAGAGAATGGGGCTGAACTGATATCGGTAGACAGTGCTATAGAAAGGCTGAACAAAAAATACTATGGATAAATATAGCGTAATCTTATATCCCAGAGCCTTTCGTGATATCGATGACATATATGCGTATATAGCGCTTGAGAAGATGTCCCCGGAGAATGCAAAGGGACAAACGGATAGGATATGGGATGCGATAAAATCACTTGAACAATTGCCTGAATCACATCAGGACCGCTTGGTTGGGCGATTTGCTGGAAAAGGATATAAGCAACTGATAGTAGATAACTACATCGTAATATTCAAGATTGATAAGGAGCAAAATAGAGTATATATAGTAACCGTTCAGTACCAGGGAAGAAATATCTGAGTAATATAACGGTTTATTAGATGACCATACTTCATATGAGGTATGGTTATTTTAGTGAAAAGACTTTCAAGGGATACGAGATAACCGACAAATGTATCCAGTGCGGGAAATGTGAGCGGATCTGCCCGCAGAAGTGCATTAAGGATTTTGTGATAAATCAGACCCAATGTCTGCACTAACGAAGGTGCTAGTCATGAACAAAGGTGATGTTGAACAGTATGACACGCCGGCGGAGATACTGAAAAATCCGGCGACAGACTTTGTGGCATAGCTTGTCTACAGGCAGAGGCACCAGTGCAATCTGTCGGAAGGCCAGATCGGGGATTGCCAGTACAGTTTTGTTGCGGGTCTTGATTAGTGCCCCAGGGTAAATAGTGATAGTTGATTGGAGAATTAGATGAACCAGAGTGAAAGAAGAATATATTTGATAAAACGGTTGCTGGAAGAACGTGGCGACTGTGCCAGTGCGCAGATACCGTATGGCAGCGGGGAGCAGCGCAGATTACTCCGTTCACTTATGAATGTCAGGATGCCGGGAGATATTGACGATGAATTTCTGATGATACAGGATGAATACCTGACACAGGTAAATGATGAGAAAGGCATAGTGGAGCTTTGTGACATCCCAGAGATCCAGAAGGACACATACGTGTGGTGTGGAGATATAACAAGGCTTGCAGTTCCCTCCATAGTAAATGCTGCAAACAGCGGTATGACCGGATGTTATATTCCTTGTCACGCCTGTATTGACAACTGTATCCATACATTTGCGGGGGTGCAGCTAATTTGGCACCCAGGGCGATTATTTTCATATACAGTGCGCGCATGCTTGTCATGACAAGACATACGATGCCACTGATATGTTTCTGCAAATGGATCAGGTAAGAAGAGATTGCAAGATCTCAACATATATGGTTCCGCGCTGCCCTGTCTGCGGAGGTCCGATGGACATGAACCTCCGCAAGGATGATTATTTTGTTCAGGACAGTGCCTGGTATGAGGCAGAGCGACGCTTCGGTGATTTTGTCTCCAGATCCCTGGACAGGAAGCAGGGATAAATGCGGATATGGCGGAGAGTATAAGTGATATACTCAACGTTTCAGTATCGCATCCAGATCCTGTTCAGGAGCAGTGATCGGGTTTAGCTTATAATTCTCCACCAGATATTTCACCACGGTCTCGGACATGAACGCAGGCAGTGTCGGTCCGATATACATGTTGCGCACGCCCAGCGACAGCAGGGTGAGAAGAATGCAGACGGCTTTCTGTTCGTACCATGACAGTACAAGGGTGAGTGGGAGATCGTTTATGCTGCAATTAAATGCATCGGCCAGAGCCAAAGCAACCTTGATGGCACTGTAGGAGTCATTGCACTGACCCATGTCGAGTATTCTTGGAATCCCGTCGATTTCGCCGAGGTCGAGATCATTGAAACGATACTTGCCACAGGCGAGGGTGAGGACAAGAGTGTCCATTGGAGTCTGTTTTACGAATTCGGTGTAATAGTTGCGTCCCGGATGCGCGCCGTCACAGCCGCCAACGAGGAAAATGTGCTTGATATGTCCGGCTTTTATGGCGTCTATGATCTTGCCAGCCTGTGACAGAACCGCGCTGTGTCCAAATCCGGTTGTCAGCATATGACCGCCGTTTATGCCGCTCATGCTCCTGTCGTGTTCATAGCCGCCAAGCTTCTGTGCGTGCTTGATCAGAGGGGTAAAATCTTTCTTCCCTGCTCTTGTACCTGAGATGTGAACCATGCCGTCATAACCCACGACTGATGTGGTGTAGATCCTGTCCTTGTAGCTCGGTCTTGGCGGCATGAGACAGTTGGTGGTAAAGAGCACCGGCGCGGGTATGTTCTCAAATTCCGTCTGCTGGCTCTGCCATGCGGTTCCGAAATTGCCCGCCAGATTATGGTATTTGTTAAGCTCCGGATAGCCGTGCGCAGGCAGCATCTCGCAGTGGGTATATACATTTACCCCTGTCTTTTCAGTCTGCTCAAGGAGCTGTGACAGGTCGTTCAGGTCGTGACCGGAGACCACGATAAATGGCCCTTTTTTGATGTCAACATTTACTCTCGTAGGCACAGGATTGCCAAATGATTCAGTGTTGGCCTTGTCCAGTAGTTCCATGCATTTGAAATTGACCTGGCCAAATTCCATGATGAGTTCTATCCATTCGGTGACGCTGTGCTCCCTGTTAACCTCGCATAGTCCCTTGTAGAACCACTTCAGAACCTCATTATCTGTGTAGCCGAGATTCATGGCGTGATGGGCGTATGCCGCCATACCCTTGAGTCCAAACAGCAGGGTGGAACGCAAGGACACTATATCCGTGTCACCATCCCATAGGTTGATCACCTGTATCTTTTCAGCCTCAGGTCTGCTGATCTTGTTCTGCTCGTTTTTAACCCTTCCCATAAATTCTTTTATTGCATTGTTGTCAAAGTTTACATTTGTCAGGGTTGTGAAAAGACCGTCTATGATAAGTCTGTCGGCGACAGCGCTGTGTTTATTCTCATTTTTTGAGAGTTCTGCAAGTTTTATAAGCTCACACACAAGCTCGTCCTGTAGATTAGATGTGGATGGCTGCTTGCCGCACACTCCGGTATTGATACATGCGGATCCCCCCGCTGTCTGCTGACACTGAAAACAAAACATATTTGACATGTACTGTATACCTCCTGAAATTATGAATCTATCTGAAAAAACTGGTGACTGCCTGGCAGTCTGTGGATTTCCTTCTAAATAGAGTATGGACAGTGAACAGGAGTTTTATACTCAAATTTGCTAAAGTATATATGTGAAATAACATTCAGGCAGATAAAAAACTTTCGTTGCTCAGATAGAGGCGCCCTGAGAAAAATGGAGATGGAGGTGGGGACGGAGGTACCTGACCCCTCCGTCCCCACCTTCATTTTTGGGATGCGGAGTCGCCGGTTATATTGAGCAGATAAGTGCCGTCTTGCACGCATTTGACTGAAATTTTACACGGCGCTGATAGTGGACAGACGTGAAAATGTTTTATAGTAAATCAAATAACAGTTGATCTGGACGGGGATAAAGGAGAAATCACGGATGAAAAAGGAACACGGGGATAGACTGGCTCGCGCACTTGAATTTGCAAATGAATCAGCCAAGTATCATGTCAGGAACTATGCGGATGGGACGCTTATGCCCGGAGATGCATATGCCGATCTGCCGATAGATGAGAGAGACCGAATGTATCTTGGACCGGATGCCGGAGCGCCCAACATGTATTCCAGAATATACCGCAGCCAAAGAGAGAAAGAGATGCGGGAGCAGGGCATGACAAATGAGCAGATAAAGCTGAGATGGGAAGCACTTGATGCCATGTGGCGCCAGGAGATAGAGGAGAGGCTCTACGGGGAAGCCAGACAGAATGATCGGTCAGAGGATGTTATATCAAGATACGAGAATGGAGGCTTGCCCGGTGATTTTCAGAGAAGGAGCGATCAGGCGGATGCGAAGAGAAGGGCAAAATGGCTCGGGATACGAATAGTGCTCATAACCGTAGTAGTGGTGATCATGGCGTTCACGATACTTAATGAGGCCGGGCTGATAAACGGCATGAGTATAACAGAGCGGATATTTGACAGGGGAGAGCAGATATTTGGCGATATGGACAACATATCATCAGGCGGTGCGGGAGCTGGTGGCGGAACAGATTCAGAAAATCCCGGCGGACTGGTGATCGTATACGGAGTAGTTATCTTCCTTATATTCAGATGGGTGAGTAAGAGCAAAAAGAAAAAAGAGAATATTTCAGATTCCAGTGTGATTTACACGGAGCTGATCCCACAGATTATCAGGAGACGTTATGGAGAGGGTAGCGTATACAGACATCAGGGCGGACTTCCTGATGAACAGATGAGAAGACTGAACTGCTTTGCTGGCAGACCATTTACACTGGATGGCAAGCCTTTGCTGGTTAACGGTCGCGACATGGTGGAGGGAACATACAAGGGTGTTCATTTCAGGTGCAGTTATGAATACATGGAGTACGAGTATTATCACGAGGACAGTGATGGTGATAAAGAGAAAAAAATAGACAAATTATTTGGGGGGCTGGTTGTTGAGATACCATATAGAAAGGTTTCATCGGCCTTGCTGGGAGTCATGGGAAACTCTGAACTGGCGATGAAGAATATATTGAAGTGTGGTTCGGAGAGTGGCGCAGTGGGAAGAATAGAAAAGACAGAAAACGAGAACTTTAATCTGCTGTTCACTATAAACTGCAATGATGAGGAGAATATATTTTATATGCTTACCCCGTATGTTATGGAGAGGCTGGCGGCACTTTATCCAAAGGAGAAGGCGGCTCTCCATGTGACATTCGATGGGGACAGATTGTATATGTGTATAAGCAAGAGTGATAAATACATGGTATTTGACGAAGAGAAAAATATAAAGAGTATGAATGATGTGGAAGCTTATCTGGACAAATACCTGCGCATGCTGCAGGAGACGCTGGATGCGGCTCTGTTACTATAGAAGAGAAATTGTGAAAATGAGCAAAAGTACACGGAGGAAAATGTATGTTTACAATATTATTTAGCAAAGGTGTGTTAGTATTTGGTGTGTTGGTGGTAATAGTTTTGATATTTTTAGCGTATGTGATAAAGACTGCAAATGCTCTGAAAGCAGCGGAAAATAAGGTAAGAGAGCTGGATTCGGATGTTGATGTTGCTCTTGCAAAGAGATATGATCTGCTCACAAAACAGTATGCGATTGTAAAGTCATATATGTCGTATGAGAGCGAGAATCTGATAACATCGATAAAGCTCAGGAAAGGAATGACACCTGATGAAAAGACAGGAGTGGAGAAGCTTATGAAAAACGCTTCGGATCAGATAAATGCAGTAGTGGAGGCGTATCCGGAATTGACGGCGGGCAAGAATATAGAGGTCCTTCAGAACAGCTGCACAAATGCGGAAGAGCACATCCAGGCGGCAAGAAGACTGTACAATGCAGGTGTGACAAATTATAACAATCTGTGCAGTCAGTTCCCTTCATCGGTGGTTGCAGACATAACGGGTCACAATATTGTGGAGTATTTCAAGACTGATTCGGATAAGAGATCAGATGTGATATTCTGACAGGAAATCAAGATATTTTTGCGCATAAAAAATCGGTGCGACGGGATTCGAACCCACGACCTCTTCGTCCCGAACGAAGCGCTCTACCAAGCTGAGCCACGCACCGATAGTGTTATATCAACACTGCCATAATAGTATAAGAACATTCTGAAAAAAATGCAAGGAGTTTTCTAAATAAATTGCCAAGAAATTTTAACACTAGAAATTTTTACTCCCAGAAATTTTCAAACACAGAAATCTTCGCGGCAATCTATATTCAGAATATTCGAAAAGCTCTTTTCGAAAAGCTCTTTTATGAAACAGAAAATCTATCAGTAGCAGATAATTATCCATTTGGGGTGGTCATAGATCTATTTTGGGAGGTGGTCATAGATCTGTTTTTTGGGTGCACATAGATACAATTTATATAATATTTAGATTTGTTACAATGGGAATTTATATGTGTATGGCAGAGTAGTAATCAGAAAGTAGTTGATATGAGGATAAAGTGCAGGTGGTGATGTACAGAATGAATGCCGCCTGAAATAGAAGGAGACGATAGATCATGAAGATACTTATTACTACGGACTGGTATGAACCTGTTATAAATGGAGTTGTGACATCAGTTGTCAATCTGTCAAATGAACTCAAGAAAAGAGGGCATGAGGTGAAAATACTCACACTGTCCAGAAGTCATCATACATACGCAGAAGGGGATGTGATATATGCTGCATCGATAGGTGCCGGAAAGATATATCCGGAGGCAAGACTTAAGATGCCTGTCATTAAGGCGGTAATAGACAAACTCATAGAATGGAAACCGGATGTCATACATTCCCAGTGTGAGTTTTCAACCTTCTTCATGGCGAAGAAGATAGCAGATGAGACAAATGCGCCGATAGTACACACATATCACACGGTGTACGAGGATTACACTCATTACTTTTCGCCAAATGCAGCGTGGGGACGCAAAGTTGTGCAGAAACTTACCAGGATGTTATCATCGAGGGTGGAAGCCATGATAGCACCGAGCAGGAAGATAGAGGATGTGCTTGAAAAGTATGATGTGTTATGTCCTGTTGAGGTGATTCCATCTGGGATCGACACGGATAAATTCGGCAAATATATAGAGACGGACGGCAGGTATAGGATCAGGCAGCAGTATGGACTCAGCAAAGAACAGACAGTACTTCTCTATGTTGGGAGACTGGCGAAAGAGAAGAATACCCTTGAGATACTCAGATGTCAGAAGAGAGTGAGCAGATATGGTACAATCCTCATGATAGTTGGAGACGGACCATACAGGGCAGAGATAGAGGAACAGGTAAGAGAGCTTGAAATCTCAGAGAGTGTGATATTTACAGGGATGATTGAGCCAGACAAGGTGGCTGAGTATTATCAGGCAGGTGATTTCTTCGTGAGTGCATCCACAAGCGAGACACAGGGGCTTACATATGTGGAGGCTTTGGCAGCCGGGATCCCCCTTCTGTGCAGAGAGGATCCGTGTCTTATCGATGTGGTGGATAACGGAAAGAATGGATGGGAATTCACGGATGAGGAAACATTTGAGAACGCATTGGTAAAGTGGCTTGATATGAGTGCGGCTTCAAGGCAGCAGCTCAGACGAAATGCGGTGCAGTCGGCAGATAAATTCTCCACAGCGATATTTGCAGACAGAGTTGAGAAGCTTTATATGAATGTGTGCGAGCTGCAAGCACTGGTGCTGAGGGTTTGTTAGAAATTTAATTTGTATGAATTCTCTAGTGGCTGTTGGGATAACCAGGGAAAAGATACAAAATTATCTCCAAATAGATGAAAAATCTCTAAAAAAGAAAAAATTTTAAAAAATTATCCGTAGGACACAGAATAATGTGTTTTATGGATAATTTTTTATCTTTTAAGTGAAAACATTGTATATGAGATAAAATGTAGGTAATAAGCAAAGATGACGAGATGACCGGGTGCATGAGTTACTATCGAGATGACAAAAAACTAAAAAAATATACTTTATTTAAAAATACAGTTGACAATACTATGATACTAGCGTACTATTCAACTAGTACAGCGGTACAGAAGAGCTAGACAGCATACAAGGAGGAGGTGTGTGATGGAATTTAAGACGAATATCCCCATATATCTTCAGGTCATAGAGGATATAAAGCAGAAGATCATAGCGGGCACACTGCCTTTGGGATCTAAGCTTCCGTCATCAAGAGAACTTGCCATAGAATACCAGATAAATCCGAATACTGCAGCGAGGATTTACAGCGAGATGGAGTCTATGGGGTTGTCCTATACCAGACGCGGAATAGGAACATTTGTGACGGAGGATGACAAGGTCATAGACGACCTGAAAAAGGAGAGGATAGAAGAAATTATACAGAGCTTTGACGAACAGCTCACTGGTATGGGATTTTCACAGAATGAGATCCTTGAACTGCTAAAAGAACACTTTGGGAAGTAAGAAGTAATAAAAAAGAAGGGAAATGATACAATGTTAAAATGCGAACATCTTGTTAAGAAGTATATCACGACCACAGCCATATCCGACCTGTCACTGGAGATTGAGCCGGGACACATATATGCGCTGCTCGGTCCGAATGGAAGTGGAAAGTCGACACTTATGAAGATCATAGCTGGTCTGGTCAAGCCGGATTCAGGAACTATTACAATAGATGGAGTGCCTATGACATACAGGTCAAAGAAAGACATAGCGTATATGCCGACGGAGGCTTTCTTCTTCGGATATATGAACTGTAAAGACATAGGAAAGTATTACAAAGATTTCTTTGATGACTTTGACTATGACAAATACATGGGACTGCTTGCTGAGATGGATCTGAATCCCGATCAGAAGGCGAAGAGCATGTCTTCAGGAATGCTTGCAAAGCTCAAGATAGCGGTTACTCTGTCCAGAGACAGCAGGATCGTTATGCTTGATGAGCCACTGAACGGAATAGACATCATAGCGAGGGAGAAGATCATCAGCACGATTGTTCGGAATATATCGGATGACACAGCCGTGCTCATGTCAAGCCACCTTGTGGATGAGCTTGAGAGGATCGTGGATCACGCATTCTTTATCAAGAATGGCACCTGTGTGCTTCAGGGAGATGCAGAGGAACTGCGAGTGAGCAGGGGCAAGTCGATAGTTGATATGTATAAGGAAATATATGCATAGTTAGATGAAGGAGAGATAGATATTATGTTAAAGATGATGAAATATGAATACAGACGTGGAATATTTCCACTTCTGGTGGTTATAACGGCTCTTGCGGCAGCAGAATTGCTGTTCGTGATTGGAATATTTGCAGAAAAGGATTTGTTAGCTGGACTTGGTATCACCTTCCTTGTGATGGGAGGCTGGGCTTCGTTTATGTTCGTCTTGATATATGGTGTGATAATATACAGTCAGGATCTGAAGAACAAGACTGGGTATATGGTGTTTATGACGCCGATTTCAAATTACAAGATTATCGGTGCAAAGCTGCTTTCAATCCTGCTCACCGGTGCGACACTTGTGGCCTTTCTTGGACTGCTTATAGTTGTTGATTATAACCTGCTTAAGTCACATAACGGCGGTGTAGCTGGCGTTGAGCTTGTGCTGGATGAAATTCTGGGAACAAGAGGATTGTCAATAGGAAGTGTCATTGCAAATGTTGCAGGGTTCATAGTAGTAGCACTTATTCAATTCTATACAATGATCACCATAGCGTACCTTGCAGTGTCACTGTCTTCCACAGTGCTCCAGAATAAGAAGATAAAGGGCGTTGTCAGCTTTATACTTTTTGTGGCTCTTTATGTGCTGGTGAGCTACATAGCATACAAGCTTCCGCACCTTGGGAAGAACGTGCAGGTGGAGACTATGCTTGACGCGATGTATAAGAATATACCACAGCTTATTCTCTATGTTGTATGCATGATCGGCAGTTATATAGGAAGTGCGACACTGCTTACTAAGAAGATAAGCTTATAGGCGATATGCTGTAATATGAATGCGCGCGTGAAACGACAGGAGATATGAGGATGAGGAATGGTGATGTGATGAAATATTTTAGATACCTGGTTACAGGAGTCTGCACAGGAGTCATAGTAGTGCTCCTTGTACCTGTGGCTGTGTGTGGGATCTGTGCATATGGTGTGTGGCGGCTGCTCAATATGGTAACAGGCGGAAATAAAGAGCCACGCAGGACGATGATAAAGCAGAATTTATAAATGTATATTTTTAATCAATAAGATAACCCGGAGTGAGAAAATGTCTCACTCCGGGTTATTGACGTTCGGGGAGAAATCCTGTAGTATTTTCACTAGAGTTAGACGAAACTAACCAAACGTGAAATTGCTTTAAATCACAATTTAAAATGTGGGTTTGTATAGCATTTTCCTGTTATTCTCAAACACCTATTTGTCACAAGGAGGTTTTGTATGAGTGAAAATACATGGGAGATCATGAAGGGCATGGAGCTCGGTGATGTGGAACTTCAGATGGCACTTCAGTGCGCACCAGTGATAACGGGCGTCAAGGTGTCAAATCTTCTGAACATAGAACTCAGCGGATATCGTCAGATGGTGGAGATACTGAAGGACAGTGATATATGTATGTACACACTGGGAGCAACCTGCGGCAGGGTAAACGTATTTATCTACAATGCGGCAAAGCTCAGGGCATTTGTTCAGAGGGATGATGTGCAAAGACTTATGTCTGAGCTGGGATATGCGGACATGGAGCTTTCTGAGATTCTCGCTGAGTTTCGCGGAAAATATCAGCAGTACTTAAAGAGCAGAGGAAGATTCACCTCAAAACAACCGGCACAGGAAGATCAGGCTTGTGGTGATGGAGCTCTTGGCAAGGAGTGGTTCCCACACGAGATGGGCTTGCTGCTGGGATACCCGCCAGAGGATGTGGAGGGATTTATTCTGCAGAACGGAAGAAATGCACTTTGCTCCGGTTATTGGAAGGTATATGAGGATGCTGAATCAAAGCGGAGAACATTTCATATATTTGAATGTGCGGAAGAGAGACTTATCCAATTTCTTTCAAATGGACTGCATATGAGAGATATCATGGGGATGTACACGGCGAGCAGAAACGCAGCGTAGAAGTATATGGAAAGATGCAGTTAAACACAGTTTACAGGGATGTATAGGGTAAATCTCTATAACATATAATTTCATAAGGAGGATTATTATGAGCAAAATTAATATCGTATTCTGGACACAGGGCGGAAATACACAGATGATGGCAGAGGCTATCGCAGACGGCGTGAGAGAGGCCGGAAAGGAAGCGGAGGTAGTATTTGTAAGCAGCATCGCACCAGATGCACTCAAGGATGAACCAGTATTTGCACTTGGATGCCCGGCTATGGGAGCTGAGGTTCTTGAGGAGGCTGAGATGGAGCCTTTCGTTGCTGAGGTAGAGGGATTTGCTTCAGGCAAGAAGATCGCACTCTTCGGTTCATATGGATGGGGAGACGGCGAGTGGATGCGCGACTGGGAGGCGAGAATGCAGTCAGCAGGCGCAGAACTCGTAGGTGGAGCCGGACTTATGTGCCATGAGACACCTGACGCAGAAGGCCTTGAGGAGTGTAAGGAGCTTGGACGCCAGCTGGCAAATGCGTAGGTGACGGACGGCACGGACGATAAAAAATAGCCATATATATGCAGTCACGTTCGGCATATATATGGTTATTTTTTATCTACGTGCCTGGTCGTGGGGATATAAAAAGAGCCGCTTGAGAAAATCTGTAATTTGAATGTGATTCTCTCAGGCGGTTCTTTTTTGTGTTGAATTTGTTCTTAGTGTCCTGCGTACTGGGCTTTGTGGCTGCCGTGGCGCTTTATGTGCGCTGTTATGTATGGAGCTATTGTAACATGTTTGTCCATGGCGTTTCCAACTATGGCGATTCCCTTGCCCATGGTGAATGCAGCAAGAACTGTGCCGATTCCCAGACCGTAGATATGACCGAGGATAAAACCTGTCATGGCAGCTGTCGTTGCAAGGCAGATCACATCAAACGAAATCTTAACCTTGGAATATTTTGCCGATATAATCTCAGACAGCTCTCTTGGGAAAAGGTCTGTCGGGATGATCGGAAGTCCACATCTGTTGGACAGTGCGATTCCGATACATATCAAAATGTAACTTATCACAAAGTAAAGGATTCTCCATGGGAGGGCAGTTGGCAAAGCCCCGATCCACATCTCATGGATATCCAGCATCTTGCCAAATACGAAACCAACTATGAAGCTGCACAGATATTGGGGAACGAATTTCTTTCTCATGATCATGAGGGTGAGAATAAGTACGCCCTGAAATATGTATGTCCAGGTTCCGAGAGTCAGTCTTGGAAGAACCAGCGAGAATGCGTATGGCACGCTGGATATTGCCGATATTCCTGCTGCAGAATAGAGCATGAGAACCACTCCGAAACTGTTGATGGTGACTGCTGTTATCAGGGCAATCTCGCCCCACATGTTATGCAGATGTGCATTTCCTGATTGAGTATCCATTTTCTGCTTTTCCTCATTTCTTTCTTTATATAATGTGTTTTATAACATAGCCTTTGATTTTCCCGGCATCAGGGGAGTTTTACTTGTCTAAGACTTTCATATATGTATATCCCTACGGTTTTTGATTGTAGCACCGACAACACCACATAACAAATAAATAGTTTTTATGGTTTAATAGATTTTGTCTATAAAAAATATTCGGATTGTATTAAAATATGAATAGGATTATATATAAATAGTGAAAAGGGGGAGGTATAAGTGAACCTGTCATATATTAGATATTTTGTTGAACTGGCCCATGTTCAGCATTACACAAATGCGGCCAGAAATCTGAATATAACGCAGCCAAGCCTCAGTCACGCAATATCCCAGCTTGAGGAAGAACTTGGGGTAATGCTTTTTGAAAAGAATGGGCGCAATACGGAGCTCACTGCATTTGGCAGAGAATTCCTTGCATGTGCAGAGCGTTCGCTTGGCACGCTTGACGCGGGGGTAGAGTCCATACAAAAAGAGGCTGCCGGGGATGGCGTGATACGGCTTGGCCTCATAAGACCTCTTGGAATGGAATTTGTACCGCGTCTGGCAGCGGAGTATCTGAAGAAAGCCGAAAACAGAAATGTGTCGTTTACATTTCACACAGGGACCACAGGGCAATTGCTTGATGATCTTGCGGCTAGAAAATATGACATGGTTTTCTGTTCGAGACCGCCTGAGACGATGGGATTTTCCGCCGTTCCAGTCGGCAGACAGGATCTTGTTGTCATAGCACCGTCGGGACACCCTTTGGCAGACAGGAATTCGGTGACAGTTGAGGATACACTTGGGTATAAACATGTATATTTTTCGAAGGGATCTGGAATGAGAAGTCTGGTGGATGAGATGTTTGAAGGGCTTGGCAAAGCTCCTGAGATAGCATGCGAAACGGAGGAGGATGAGGTCATAGCCGGACTTGTGGCAGCAGGGTTTGGAATAGCGGTTGTTCCTTACATGGATATACTCAAAAGGCTTGATGTGAAGGTTCTTAGTATAAAACATCAGCCGGTTGACAGGCTTTACTATGTTGTTCATGACAGCCGGACATATATGTCCCCTGTGGCGACAAAATTCCATAAATATGTGTTATCTAGTAATTGACAAATTAAGGTATGATATATAGAATGGTTCTCATATAAACTTATAAATTTGAGAAAATGTTGCACAAATCAAATTGTACAATTACTACAATAAATCGCCAGGAAGTTTAAGGGGGCGCATAGTTAGTGGATAGGACTGCTGTATTTAATATAGCATTTGAAATGTGGGGAATATTAATCTGTCTGTTTGCATTTGCGGTTATATTCCTTCAGAAGAATAATAATAGAGATAAAAAGAATGTGAGCCTATGCATGGAGGCTGCATGTATCATCCTGCTGGTTGCAGACATGTTGTCATGGTATTATCAGGGAAGATCAGGGCAGACAGCCTATTACATGCTGAAGATAAGCAATTTTGCCGTGTTCTTTATCAACTATTTATATATGACTCTGTTTACGTTTTATCTTCTTGTCATTCTCAACAGAGGAGAGACGAAGATGCCAGCGAAAGCAAGGGGCGTGGTAGTTCTGAGTGCTGCTGGGATAGTCCTGCTCATTATATCCCAGTTCAGTGACAAGTTGTTCTATTATATAGATGATAACAACTTCTATAACAGGAGCAGCGGTTATCTGTTGTCGCAGCTTATTGCAGCAGCAGGACTTGTTCTAAGTTTTTCGATACTTTTGCAGTATAAAAAAAGACTGGAAAAAAGAGTTTTCTGGTCAAGTGTTTTGTATTTTATCCTGCCATGTATATCCACGGTTGTTGTCATATTCTATTATGGGATTTCATTCCAGACAATATCTGTGGTTGCTTCTACACAGATCATGTTTGCAGTTGATATGGTCGAGATGGACAGATCACTTGCGAGATCCAGACAGGAGGTTGAGCGTACAAAGTACGAGGCTGAGCATGATCTTCTGACCGGCATGTACAACAAGACGGCTGGAATGCAGAGAATAAGAGAGTATATAGATAACATGACTGACGAGGACAGTGCTTCCCTTGTATTTGTGGATATAGATGATTTCAAGAGTGTAAATGATACATATGGTCACGCAGTTGGTGATTACTGGATTGAGAAGGTGGCAAAGTTTCTCCGGAGTGACTGCTATGAAGAGGACGTTGCCTGCAGGTATGGTGGAGACGAGTATGTTGTGCTTCATAAGGGCTTATCGGATATATCTGTTCTGGAGTCAAAGGTGATAAGATTTGCCAGAAAACTTCAGCGCAAGACAATGGAGAGAGGGCAGAATGTCCATTGCAGTGCTGGTATATGTCAGATCAATGGTTCAGGATTCAGCACAGAAGAGTGTATGAATGTCGCGGACACTGCGCTGTATGAAGCAAAAAAGAAGGGCAAGAATGTCAGCGTGATCCACAGCATCAACAGGGATGGTACGGACAGAGTGACCGTACTTGACAAGATAGAGTCTGATATAAAAAAGGCTCAATCCAGGGTAGAGGCAAGGATCGCATATATGTATACTGATATTATATATGTTAATTATGAGAACGATAAATACCGTGTTATAAAAGGCGATTCTGAGCTGAACAATGCTGTATCTTGTGCGAATAACTATGATGAAGTAATTGGATTGATAAGTAACCGGTTTGAGTCGGATCGGTCAAGAAAAATAGTCAGAGATTTTCTCAGCCGTGAGCGCATGGAGAGTTACACAGGCGGCAATATGGGATATCAGACAGAGAACCTTCGCAGAAGGGTTTTGTCAGTCAGCTGTGCAAACAACCATGGGGGTGCAAGTCTTATACATGCTGTCCCGGTGGACGAGGACGGTGACAGAGGTTACTTTGTGGTCGTGCAGGATCTTGACATATATGCTGGTTGAAGTATATAATTGCACATAATAATCTAAACGAAAACAAGTTGGTGGATTTTTCCGGATCAGGTCATCTTTTCGCCCCACAACCGCAAGGTTGTGGGGCTTTATTTATACCATCCGGGGACGGAGGTTTTATGAACGAAAATTTTATGAAAGAAAAGCCGGTGTTCCCACTTTTGATGTCCATGGCACTGCCTATGGTTATATCGATGATGGTGAATGCTTTGTACAATATAGTTGACAGTTTTTTTGTGGCGAAGATAAGTGAGGATGCGATGACAGCACTTTCGTATGTATTTCCACTGCAGAATTTTGTAAATGCTGTGGCGATCGGATTTGGTGTTGGAATAAACGCGGTGATAGCCATATATCTTGGAGCCAAGGACAATGAGCGGGCAGATCGTGCAGCTAGTTGGGGGATGTTTCTTGCTGTTATGCAGGGGGTAGTGATGACAGTCGTGTGTATTGCCATCATTCCATCGTTTCTCAGAGCCTTCAAGGCAAGTGGAGACGTCCTTGACCTTGGCTGTCGTTACGCAGACATAGTATTTGGATTTTCTATAATTATTTCGGTTGATCTTGCATTTGAGAAGGTGTTCCAGTCGGTTGGACGCATGATAGTTACAATGGTTGGACTGATGGGCGGCTGCATTTTGAATATAGTGCTTGATCCGTTGCTGATATTCGGTGTGGGACCATTTCCTGAAATGGGTATAGAAGGCGCTGCACTGGCAACTGGCCTGGGACAGGTGTTTACACTGATCATTTATTTTATTGTGTACTTTGGAAGACCGATAAATGTGAAGTTCGGCATAAAGCATTTGCATGAGGGCGGTCTGATGGTGAAGAAGCTGTATGCCATAGGCATACCTGCTATACTCAATATGGCACTGCCGTCTCTGCTCACAAGCGCACTCAACGCCATACTCAGCATGTATTCGGCAACTTATGTCATGATCCTGGGCGTGTACTACAAGCTTCAGACCTTCCTGTATATGCCGGCAAATGGAATCATTCAGGGAATGCGCCCTATCATAGGATATAACTATGGTGCCGGAGAGCATGCAAGAGTGAAGAAGATATTCACCATAACGCTTGCATTAAATGTTGGAATCATGCTGGCTGGAACAGTTGTGTGCCTGCTCATCCCAGAGAGGCTTATAGGTATGTTCACAGAGAATATGTCTACAATAAATGCAGGTGGAACAGCACTGCGCATCATATGCGCCGGATTTGTAGTGTCGGCTGTGTCGGTAACTGCATCGGGAGCACTTGAGGGATTGGGAAAGGGAACTCCGTCCCTGCTCATATCACTGCTCAGATATGTGGTTGTCATAATCCCGGCTGCATGGATACTTTCAAGGCTTTGTGGTTTCGGACCTGCTGGTGTGTGGAATGCGTTCTGGGTAGCAGAGCTTATAACGGCGGTGTGTGCGGCGTTTATATACAGAGGGGCTGTCAGATAATCCCCAGCTTCTTAAGCGCCGTTATAGTACATATGGAGGTATTCTTGTCGTAGCCAAGTTCCTCAAGCTTTGCTGGGTCGGAGATGTTCTCTTTCTGCGCAGTGAGCATAGCTTCAGTCAGCAGATCTTGACCCTCGGAACGTCCTTCAGCTAGTCCTTCGGAACGTCCTTTAGCCAGTCCCTCGGAACGTCCCTCATCCTTGCTTTCCTTAAGTTCCTTAGCCATAATTCTTTTCATAGCATCGTTCATCATAGAATGTGCCTCCTTCCATGTCTCAATTTTTTCTTCGTTTACATCGGATACAATGGCAAATATTGTCTCTGCAAACATGCTGTGTCTGCTGTCTAACTCGTTGACATTGTTCAAAAAATCATTGTAAGTGTCCTTTGAAATATCAGTAGTGAGCGCGTTCAGCCAGATTATGTCTTTCTCATCTTTGCCAGAGCTTTCAGCATCTGACGATGGCTTGGTAATGACGATCTGTATTGGAAACTGAGCGCCGTCTACATGGTAGATGTTCCTGATATTTTCGCGGATGGTATATCCAAGTTCTTTTAGCTCTTTCATAAGCTCCCTCGGGTATGCGGCGCGCACGATGGATATAGTCATATCATTCTCGCAGACAGGTGCACCGTATGCATCGCAGTTGGCGGGAGAGATCATATATAGCAGTGCATAAGCCTGTACTTTATAGAACGTCTCAAGATTCAGTTCATCTTTTGGCGACTTGTATTCAAGAATATTGTGTTTCCTGAAGAATCTGCCAATGTTATTGTCGATGACCAGATCGTCAGGTTTCTTGACTACGGTCAAGTCTATGCTCAGCGGTTTTCTGGTGAGCTGAAATTCTTCGTTGAATTCAATGTCGTCCTCGTAATCCTTCAGATACAGCCTCATGGCATGGACAAATCCTGTGTGCCACTGGATGCGGCCGGTGGTATTGTCAGAGCTGGCAGCGCTAGTTGCAACACCGATCTCAGTCGTCTGAGTCGTATCACCGTTGCTGATGTTAAGTTTATCGTTTTGTTTGTTGTTATATCTCAAATAAGTACCTCCATTTTACCCCATAAATTCATAAATAACAATGCAGTAAATAGTTCATCTGGCCAGATGATTGCTTGCGTATGTAGTTCCCGCGGGAGATACTTTTCACGTATTTTTTGCTGAGAATACATGAGTGGAAAGGGAATTTCAAGGGAAAAGGATGATATTTAATGAAAGCTTTATAAAGATTTACAGAGTGGATTATTAAAACGTAGTTTATCATCCGGCATGGATAAAACTATATAAAATCGCCGCATGAGTTATGATGTAAAGTTCCCGAAATATTGTTTTTACCATATGGCTGTGTTAGAATGATCGTGGATATCCTATAGAAATAGTAGGATAATTATGAATGCTTTGTCTGCGTGGAAATAAGTCAAAGTTTGTATGGCTCTGGCCTAGGTATGTTGCAATAAGTGAAATTTCGCGACCACCGCGCTGACTTCAGAGAAAGGAAAACTCGTGGAAAATATATTCAGAAAAGCATTTGTCAAATCAATCCCAATCATGTGCAGCTATTTGTTCGTTAGCATGGCATATGGGATCATGATGGAGAATGCCGGATTCAAATGGTATTATTCACTGTTGGTCAGCCTGACGGTGTACACGGGGGCGTACCAGTTTGTGCTTGTGACGCTGCTTTCAAGCGGAGCATCCATACTCACCATGGCGCTCACTGCATTTCTGATGAACAGCAGGCAGAGCTTCTATGCGCTGACATTTGTGGATGAATTCAACCGTATGGGAAAGCGGAAATTATATATGATACATACAATGACGGATGAGACTTATGCCGTGAACTGCACCCTGCCGGACACCGGTAAGGAGAAACAGAGCATCATGTTCTGGGTGGCTTTTTTGTCGAGGTGTTACTGGATGGTCGGTGCGGTTGCCGGGGGGATCCTGGGACAGATCATCCCATTTGACATGACGGGGATTGATTTCTGCATGACGGCACTGTTTGTCATCATATTTATCGATCAGTGGGAGAAGGCGGAGAGCCATATTCCGGCGATTGTGGGAATTGTGATAGCGGTTTTATGCTTGTTGGTAGTTGGACAGCAATATTTTCTTTTGCCGTCGCTTATCATAGCGTCAGCGGTGCTTGTGGTGTGGAATACGAGGAGAAAGTAGGAAAATACTATGGATACAAAATACATATTAATTGGAATTGCGGTGTCGGCAGTTGTGACATTTGCACTGAGGGCACTTCCATTCGTCATATTTGGTGGAAAAAGGCAGATGCCGGAGATGCTGGAAAATCTCGGCAAGGTGCTTCCGGCGACCATCATGGCGGTACTCATAGTGTACTGTCTGAAGGGGGCGGTGACGGCTCCGGTGGCAACTGGAATACCAAGTCTCGTTGGCGTTCTGGTGACAGGCGGGACATACAAATGGAGGCACAATACGCTTCTGAGTATCCTGCTGGGGACTGTGAGCTATATGGTGATGTTGCGTCTGGTATGAGAAAAAGAGGAGTGGAAAAATTCCATTCCTCTGAACCACTGTTTTAGCAGTAATCTCTGCAATCGGATTGTGGATAATTTGTACGCATAATCCCACTATTGAATGAATGTGCATAATTTGTTAGAATAGCTGTGTGTTTATGTCAGCAAAACTGACCATTGGCTCGCATCAGGATTCGTGAGCGAATCTTGAATGACGTAAGCATATATTATAATATGAAGATATCATCGCAGCCGATTATGTCTGGTCAGGTGATATTGGGAGATATTATTAGAAAGGATCTGAATAAGTAATGGATAGATCAGATAAACAGAGAATTGAGGGAATCGTGCAGAGGATACTGGATGATTTCGGCGATGACAGAGCCATCAACAAGACGGATCTGTGCAACGAGCCGGATAAGACAGCCATTATCGATGTGATCGACAAACTCATGAAGATTCTGTATCCGGGTTATTACAGCGACAAGCTGTATAAGATATACAGCTTGAAGAATAACATGTCTGTTATCATAGAGGATGTAATATTCCATCTGAAGAAGCAGATCATGATAGTTCTCAGGTATTGCAAAAAGTTTCCTGAGCTCACAGATGCTGAGCTTGAGGACAAGGCGATGGATATAACATATGAATTCATGGATAAGATACCTCAGATAAGGGATTATCTTGAGACTGATATCCAGGCGGCATTTGACGGAGATCCTGCTGCGGGCAGCAAGGATGAGGTCATACTTTCATACCCTGGACTTTATGCGATATCTGTATACCGCATGGCACATGAGCTTTGTCTGCTGGATGTTCCGATGATACCCAGGATCATGACCGAGCACGCCCACAGCGTGACCGGAATAGACATTCATCCGGGTGCCACCATAGGAAAGTATTTCTTTATTGACCATGGTACTGGGATCGTTATCGGCGAGACGACTATTATCGGCGAGCATGTGAAGATATATCAGGGCGTGACACTTGGAGGACTCTCTACACAGGGTGGCCAGAAGCTCAAGGGAGCCAAGAGGCATCCAACCATCGGTGACAATGTAACCATCTATTCAGGCGCGTCCATCCTTGGAGGCGAGACTATCATCGAGGACAACGTTGTTGTGGGTGGTAATACATTTATCACCAACTCAGTAGAGAAGGATACAAGGGTTACTGCCAAGAAGCAGGAGCTTCAGTATAAAAATAATTAGAGGACATACAAATGAGTGACATACGAAAGATAGCGGTTCTGACCAGCGGAGGAGATGCTCCGGGCATGAATTCAGCTGTTAGGGCTGTGGTTGTATCGGCCATCAACAGTGGAATAGAGATAGTCGGCGTGATGCGTGGTTACGAAGGACTTATCGACTGGGAGACACAGCCGCTCGGTCTGGCGGACGTCAGGAACATAAACAATCAGGGTGGAACGATACTTTTCACCAGCAGAAGCGAGAGATTCCTTCAGAAAGAATACCGCGAGAAGGCGGCAAAGAATCTGAGAGATCATGATATAGATGCTCTTATTGCCATCGGTGGGGATGGAACACTCCGCGGAGCCATAGCATTTCAGGATGAAGGTATCAATACCATCTGCATCCCTGGAACAATAGACAGGGATGTGGCATGTTCTGAGTATACGCTGGGATTTGACACAGCGGCGAATACAGCCATGGAGGCTATTGACAGGATAAGAGATTCATCGGTTTCTCATGGAAGATGCAGCGTCGTGGAGGTCATGGGACGAAAGAGAGGCTATATAGCGCTCTGGGCAGGCATGGCGACGTCGGCGGATGCCATCATAATTCCTGAGAAATGGGATGGCGACTTTGACAGTATCATAGATACGATAAAGGCAAAGCATGCTGACGGAAGAAACAGTTATCTTGTTGTAGTTGCTGAGGGCGTAACGGATGCACCGGAGCTTGCGCAGATGATCCTGGATAAGACAGGCATAGAATCAAGGGTGTCGGTGCTTGGGTACATACAGAGAGGCGGTCAGCCTACAGCAAAGGACAGGATGTACGGCTCGCTTATGGGGGCGTATGCTGTGGATGTACTTAAAAAGGGCGGTACAAACCGTATGGTTGCTATTAAGAATGATATACTTATAGATTACGATATAAAAGAGGCAATAGATATACAGAATAATCAGCTTGATTCATTCCAGTATGAGCTGAGTAAGCTGCTGGCTGAGTAAGAGAGAAAAGGAGAAGGTTATGAAACAGGTAATATTAACAGGCGACCGTCCTACGGGCCGCCTTCATGTGGGACACTATGTAGGATCACTTAAGAGAAGAGTCGATCTTCAGAATTCGGGCAGGTATGATGAGATATACATCATGGTGGCTGACGCACAGGCGCTTACAGACAATGCAGAGCATCCAGAGAAGGTCAGACAGAACATTATGCAGGTTGCTCTTGATTATCTTGCCTGTGGCATAGATCCTGAGAAGTCTACAATATTCATCCAGTCAATGGTGCCTGAGCTTACAGAGCTTACATTTTACTATATGAATCTTGTCACAGTTGCAAGAGTTCAGAGAAATCCGACCGTAAAGGCAGAAATCAAGATGAGAAATTTTGAGGCAAGCATTCCAGTTGGATTCTTCTGTTATCCTATCAGCCAGGCTGCAGACATAACAGCGTTTAAGGCTACAGAGGTTCCAGTTGGAGAGGATCAGATGCCTATGATCGAGCAGTGTAAGGAGATCGTTCACAAGTTCAATTCGGTATACGGAGAGACTCTTGTAGATCCAAAGATTGTCCTTCCGGACAACGAGGCATGTCTCAGACTCCCAGGTACAGATGGCAAGGCAAAGATGAGCAAATCTCTTGGAAACTGTATATATCTGTCTGAGGATCCTGCGGAGATCAAGAAGAAGGTTATGTCCATGTACACAGATCCAAACCACATCCGTGTTGAAGATCCGGGACAGGTTGAGGGTAACTCAGTATTTACTTATCTTGATGCATTCAGCAAGCCAGAGTACTTTGAGGAATTTCTTCCAGATTACAGCGGCATGGATGAACTCAAGGAGCACTACAGCAGAGGTGGTCTCGGTGATGTAAAGGTCAAGAAGTTCCTGAACAATGTTCTTCAGGCTGAGCTTGCACCTATCAGAGAGCGCCGCCAGATGTGGGAGAAGAGACCACAGGATGTATACGACATCTTAAAGAGTGGCAGTGAGGTTGCCAGAGCAAAGGCAGCAGAGACACTTGCTGATGTAAGACGCGCTATGAAGATAGATTACTTTGAGAATGACAACTTATTTAAGTAAGCAGCATTTATACCCAACATTATAACTTTAGAACAGCATAAACACGAAAAAGGATAAAATTCTCCTAAAAAGTCCTGAAAAGTGATATTCAGGATAAATACAGAGAATTTTATCCTTTTTTGTTGCAAAAGTCTGTCATAGGGATAATTTTATCCTTAAGACAGGAAAATCCTTTAAAATAGGAGAAGTAATACAATAACACTGAAGCTGTTCACATGGATAGTTCATCGGAGAATATGTAAAAATATATGTATAAAAAGCCCATCTGTATGTATTTCTACAGTACAGATGGGCATAAATGACAACAGACAAAAACTGTAATTACAAGAGTAGTTGGTTATATAAACAAACCAGATTTCTCCTTGCTGTGTTCCAGCTTGTCGAGAAGCTTTGCACAAGGCTTAGCCAGTAGCAGACCTATGATCACCGATATACCAACATATATCAGCAGTGTGGCAAGACATTTGCCGTAGGTGTGCTGATACATTCCGGCAACACATTCCCTGAGGGCGTTCATGCAGTATGAGAACGGCATGAATTTGTACAGGTACTGGTAGACTGATGGAAGAACTTCCACAGGGAAAGTTCCACCTGCTCCGGCAACCTGTATGACCATGATAACCACTGCGATGGCCTCACCGATATTGCCAAATGCCACGGTGAGAGAGTAGATCAGGAATGTGAACACAAAGCTGGTCATCATCGCAGCCAGTGTAAATGCTATCGGGTGCTTGCATTGTATTCCCACATAGAACAGATCGCCAAATACTGTTATGATAGTTTGGACCTGACCTATCACGAAAAAGCTTATGTATCTTCCGAAGAACTTCTGGTATGGCTTCACCCCCGGAATCTCGTCGCTATCCTTCACCTTGACATGGATGAGTGCCACAAGGATGAGCGCGCCGACCCACAGTGCAAGAACAGTGTAAAATGGTGCCATTGCCGAGCCGTAATTGCTGATCGCAAATACCTCCACTGTGTTCATCTGGACAGGAGATGATATGAAGTCCACGATCATCTGTGGGTTTTCCTTTATCGCGGACATGATCTCCTGAAAGCTCTGACTGGCTGTTATACTATCCAGCTTCTGGATGAGTGAGTTTATGTTATCCTTAAGATCAGACATATATTTTACAGTGATCTGGACATTTGCCTTTCCGTCATTGAGTATCGACTGATACTCGGTGAGGGTGGAGCTTATCTCAGAAAATGTTCCGGGAACATCTGACAGAATAGATTGCGCCTGGGAAAGAGAACTCTGCATGCTTGACATGGAGCTGGTAAGTGTAGAGGATAGGTCACCATTTATCAGCTCCTTGACATCGGAGATGCGGTCTTTGCATTTGGTTATATCTGTTGTTATGACAGATTTGAGTTCTGCTATATCTGAGTCGGTCAGCTTGGCATCACCTGTGAACTGTTCAAGATCGTTCTTCAGCTTTTCGAGCTGTACCTTGGCATCTGCAATCTCTGGAGATTGGCTGTCAATGAGGTTCTGAATAGAATCAAGAATCTCAGTGGAAAAGGGGTCTTTTGAATCTACTTCTTTTATGAATGATAATGAGTTCCCCTGGCTGCCTACAGTGATATTATTCACAGTGCTGGATAACTCGTCTAGTCTGCTCGATATAGTGTCAAGGCTTGTATTCATGAGCGAGAGCGCTGACCCCACGATATCCTTGCTGATATCCACACTGTCGTTGAGATTTCCCAGACTGTCAGCACCACTTGAAGCCATGCTGTCTATATTGGGAAAAAGCAGCTTGGTAGTGTCGATTGAATCCGATGCTGATTCTGTGAGCAGGGCAAATGTGTTCATCATGTAAATATAATTATCCAAAGTGGAAGATATGTGGTTGAGTTTGCTTTTCAGACCGCTTATGATGTCGGAGCCTTCAATATCGCTTCCGGACAGATAATCACCTGCATTTGCAAAAATTTCAGTCAGGGTACTTATGAGTTTGGTGTTGATCTCATTTTGTACAGTGGTCTTGACCTTTCCTGTGATCTTGGTTGCTATGGCGTTCTTTTTGCTGTTTTCGTAGTATTCTATGCTTGGATTGACGATATTGCCGTTCATGATGCTCAGCATATCCTTTGTAAAGTTCTTTGGAATGATGATTCCGGCATAACATTCACCACTCTGTATCAGCTCAAGCGCATCTTTCTTATTGTCCGCAAATGTCCAGTTTATGGTATTATTTGTCTCAAGGCTTTCTGTCACCATGTCACCGATAACGAGCCTGATCCCGTTCAGGTCGATACCCTCGTCCTCAGAATACACAGATATCTTCATGAGAGAAGTTGCTGATTCACCGTATGGATCCCAGTTTGACATGATGTTGAACCAGGCATAGAGAGATGGGATGATACACAGTCCCATCACCACTGACAGGGCTACGACGTTTGTTGTGAGTCTTTTCAGATCAGATATATATACTCGCCATATATTTTTCATGATGACTTTCCCTCCTGTGATACTGTGTCTGCAGCTGTCTCATTTGCCGGGACATTTTCTGTTGTGTTATCTTCATTTGTGATGTTGTCAGATGAGGAAGCTTCATCAGCGCTGCCGTCAACTGTACTGCGTTCAGTTATATCTTCTTCAGTTATATCTTCTTCAGTTGCATCGCTTTCGGATGAGGAATCTTGCGTTACGTTTGAAGACTTCCTTGCTGCCATATGTTCATGTATATCTGACTGGATCTGGACCAGTGAATCAATACGAGCCTGCGTGTCAGACTTTACATTTGTTATTATGTTATCCAGTTTGTTATCAAGCCTTTTCTTGGGTTCAGTGACCTTGGTATATATACTGTCGATGTCAATAAGACTGTCAATACTGTCTTCGGAATCCTGAAGAGAATTAACCATCTCCTGTATCTTATAGTCGGAATATTCCACGTGAATGAGGTATGCCGCTATGATGAACAGACTGGCGATCCAAAGCACCAGAAAGATGATCTTGGAGCTTCCGGTGAAGAAGAGCAGTATGAGAAAGCATGCGGGCACGGTAAAGATGCATTTGATTCCGGCTTTTATCTTTCTCACATTGTCAGCGTGTGCTTTGTCTCTGAATTCAAGAACCTTTTCCATTATATCTTTTTCGTCCATAAATGTTCCTCCTGAAATGAACCGTATTCATGATCGAGCTGGCTGTTACATCATCTGAGTGTCTTCCATTCGTTTCTCGATAAAGTGCATTATTCGTATAAAAGGCTTCCTGATGATCATGCCTATGACGAGCGCCACCACAATGAACAGTGACAGTTCAGCCAGATATACGAATATGTCATGGTGATACATTCCTCCGATGCATTCCCTCATTGCATTGATGGCATATGGGAACGGAAAGAAGATATAAGCCTGCCTGAAGAATCCCGGAAGTGCTTCTATTGGATATGTTCCGCCGCTTCCTGCTATCTGAAGTACCATGATAACTACTGCAAGTGCCTTTCCGATATCGCCAAACGATATGGTTAGTGAGTATATAAGCAGTGAAAATGTAAATCCTGTCAGAGCTGCTACAGCCCAGAATGCAAATGGATGCAGGCATTGTATCTTGAGCAGATACAGGTCGCCGAGGACTATGACAAGTACCTGGAGCTGTGAGAGCAGGAAGAATATGAGGTATCTTCCCCAAAACAGCTGGTGAGGTCTGGCGTCCTTTAGATATTCTGCATCATTTACATGCACCTTCATAAGAGAGACGAGTATGGTCATTCCGACCCATATGGCAAGCACTGAGTAAAATGGTGACATAGACGAACCGTAATTGGCAATCTGATAATAATAGTGCTCATCGACTTTTACTGGCTTTGACAGAAATGTGGCAAGTTCTTCGGCATCACCATTTAAGAATGCCAGGATCGCTGCTGCTGCCTCACTGTCAGAGGCTTTGTTTATATCAGATATCGCTGTTGCAATCTTTTCCCTCACATCACCGATGAGATCTGACAGGTCAGAAAGGCTTGTGTTCATGGAGTCGATCGTACCTTTATAATTGTCAAATACAGTGCTGGTGCTGACGATCGTCTCATTTAGAGTCTTGAGAAGATTCTGGGCGTTCTTCAACGCTTCTTTTATATTAAGAAGAATGTTGTCGAGATCCGGGACGATCTTCTGGCTGAATGTATTGTCTACGGTGTCGATGGCATTTGAAACTGATGACAGCTTTGCCGTGAGATCAGATTCTATTGAAGCTATCTTTGAAAAGTCAAGATTGTCTATAGTCTCTTCGGTAAGGCTGGTCAATGTGTCCACCTGTGACTTCATCTCATCCAGCCTGTCAATAGATTCTTTGACTTTGTCTATGCTGCTGACAGGGAGAGACTTTACAAATGTCTCGATGGCATCAAGCTTTTTGTTAAGGGCCTCGGCATCTGACTTGATGTTGTCCAGATCTGCTGAGATATCATCAGTGTCATCCTTCAAGGTGGCAAGTTTGGCGGATGTCTCAAGTGACTTTATGTCGTTGGTTATAGAATCAATCTGTGACTGAAGATTGTCTCTGAGCTGATAGTAGCTGGACCCGGTCTGATCCATATCGGACAGGCTGGAATCAATTGCGGCATCAGCCTTTTTTATGGCATCTGTGCTTTTTGTTGAAGCAGCCTTGAGGTTGTTGTCTTTTACAAGCTTTTTATTTGCCTTGATGATAGACGTGATCATATCCTGATACCCAGCCAGATTGTCATCCAGAGTCTTTAGAGATGTCACAAATGTCCCACTGTTTATATCAGCAGACAGCTGAGTGTCCGAGTTGTCTAAGGATGACAGGAGTTTCTCTGAGATTGCCTTTATATAAGTTTCGTTGATACTTGTCTTCAGGGTAGATACGGCAGTGTCGGTTATCTTTGGTGCGACAGCATTCTTCTTCTCGTTCTCATAGTATGTGAAGCTCGGATTGATAAAGTTATCGGTCAGAGCGTTGTACATATTTGAAGAGAAATCCGCATCTATGACAACGGCAGCGTAGAATTTGCCTGATTTTACACCTTCGATGGCTGCGTCTTCTGAGTCTGGAAATACCCATCCGATGCTTGTCTGTTCTTTGAGTTTATCTGTCACAGACTGCCCCATATTGACGATGTTTCCACTTCCGTCATCACTGCCTTTGTCAAGGTTGACAACCGCAATGTTGATATTGCCGGTGTTGGCATATGGATCCCCGTTGGCAAATATATTAAACCATGCATACAGTGCCGGCAGAATACACAGTCCGACCGCCAGCACTATAGTCAGTATGCTTCCTTTTATTCCAATCAGATCATTTTTAAATATTTTCAGTATTATCTTCATATTTTGGTAATCCTTTATGTAAATGGGGTCAGGTACCTCCGTCCCCAATCAAATGGGGTCAGGCACCTCCGTCCCCAAGAGACGATATCTACAGATTTTTAAAGTGAAACTGTTTCTTGCCGGTTGCATAGTCGTCCACGATCTGACCGTGTCCATAGAGTTTATACTTGTAGGTGACAAGCCCTTCGAGACCGACAGGTCCCCTTGCGTGGATCTTGCTGGTGCTGATACCGACCTCTGCACCAAATCCATATCTGAAACCGTCGGCAAATCTTGTGGAGCAGTTCTGGTATACTCCGGCTGAGTCGACAAGCTGCATGAAGAGGGCAGCAGTATCAGCGTTCTCAGTCACGATACAGTCTGTGTGGTGTGAACCAAAGTGGTTGATGTGAGCAATTGCTTCCTGAACGTCATTCACGATTTTTACAGAGAGGATCAGATCAAGATATTCCGTATTAAAATCGTCATCTCCCATGATCTCAAAATCGTTCTGGCTGTCGGTTGCGGCATTCGTATGTGAACCATTGGTCTGACCGTCATCTGTGTATGCCCGTTTAATGATCTCCGCAGCCTCAGCTGTTCCGCGAAGCTTTACTCCGTGATCTTTAAGTGATCTGGCTATTGCAGGGAGCATCTCATCTGCAACATCTCTGTGAATGAGCAGTGTCTCAGTCGAATTGCATGCAGCGGTGTACTGGGTCTTTGCGTCTATGATTATAGGAATCGCCTTATCTATGTCAGCATCCTTGTCTATGTATGTGTGGCAGATTCCGTCTGCGTGTCCCATGACAGGAATCTTGGTGTTGTTCATGATGTATTGCACAAATGCATTAGAACCTCTAGGTATGAGAAGATCCACTGATTTGTTGCAGGACAGAAGCTCATCGATCTCGTTGTGCTGACTTGCCTGGAGCATGCAGCCTTCAGGTGCTCCATTTGCAACGGCTGTGCTGTAGATTACATCGAAGAGTGCCTTGTTGGTGTTGGCTGTCTCCTTGCCACCCTTGAGGACAGCGCAGTTGCCGCTCTTGATGCACAATGATGATATCTGGACCAGCGCGTCCGGTCTTGCCTCGAATATGATTCCAATGACACCGATAGGGCATGACACTCTCTGAAGCACCAGACCTTCGTCAAGCTCTCTCTTAAGCCGGATCTGTCCAACCGGATCAGCGAGCTTTATGAGCTCATTGATTCCATTTGTCACGTCAGCAAGCTTGTGCTCGTCGAACTTCAGTCTCTTCTTGACTGATGCTGCGATCCCGTTCTCCTCGGCAGCAGCCATATCCTTTGCATTTGCCGCAAATATCTCATCCTTATGTGCGATGAGTGCGTCCTTTACATGTGCTAGTATATTGTTTCGTGTATCCTCTGACAGTGCCGCCATCTTGTAACTGTCGGCCTTCATTTTAGAAGTTGCTTCCTGCATGTTCATATGTCTTGTTCTCCTTTATAAAAGTAATTTGTAAATCTTCTTTATATACATTTATATCAGCTTTGTATATTTGGTGTATATTATGTGCATATCCCGGTGGACTGCAAATGATCTGCAAATGTTTTATTAATATTGTCTGCAGGTCATACAAGAATATAATCCATTTCATATTACCACAAGTTTGGGACGGTGACTACAGTGAAGAAGAGATGTAAGGTTGCTTCGTGGGTTTCTTAAGATATTGCGACAGCCGCCAAAGCCTGTGTTTGCACAAGACCTTGGCGGCTGCTCCGCGAAAATATAAAATACTTAGTTCATTATCACAACAAAGCTCTGTGCCGGAAGAGTGATAACTCCGTCAGCGATACCTGGCTGTGTGCCGTTTATTGCTATAGAATAGATAACCTTTGAATCCTCTGTCAACTCGATAAGTTTTCTTGACTGAGTGGCAGTATTCTTAGGATTCACTGCAAGGATCAGGTTTCCTCTCTTGTATACCAGAGGTTTTCTGCTGATGATCTCAAGATTGCTCTTGTCGAGAAGATCAGCCTGTGAGTGCCTAAGCTCGGTGAGCGACTTAACCGTGTTGAGAAGCGAGTTCTGATCCGCTTCAGCAGCTTCAACATTTGCAGCTCCTTCCGCTGGATCAACCGGGAGGTAAAGCTTGTCTGCCGGTGCTGTTGAGAATCCCATGTTCTCACCTGAGCTCCACTGCATAGGAGTTCTTGAACCGGTTCTTGTAAATCCGCCCTCCTTGCTTGCCATGCTTCTGAAGCTCATGGCGATCTCATCGCCATAGTAGATGAATGGATTGCCGGGCATAGTCAGGAAGAATGCGTAGGCAAGCTTTAACTCATCCTCAGAGAGTCCGTAGCTGATACGTGTAGTGTCGTGGTTTCCTGTGATGAGGGCGATGGCGCCCTTGTCCTTTATCTGCTCGTATCTTCCCATGTATTCATCAATGAAGTGGTCGCAGGTTCCCTTGCTGTCAGCCTTGAAGAAGCTGTTGTTTGCCACGCTGTCATCGAGCTTCTCCGGAAGAGATGCAAATGCATTCAGATGAGCTTCGTAATCTCTTACCAGAGAGTTATATCCGTTGCCCATCCAGTCAAGATAGAAGTCCATATCGAAGCCTGCCTTGATGGACTGCTCAGCCTTTCCCCACTCAGATACAAATGCTGATTCTGGGTATTCGGAGTGAATGTCACCGAGAATATCCTGCCATACAGCGACAGTTCCGCTCTTGTTCGCATCGTCGTGTTTTACAAGTGAGTCAGCCATATCAACACGGAATCCGTCACATCCGGCATCAAGCCAGAAACGGCACACGTCCTTCATAGCTTCCCTTGTCGCGATACATGCAGGATCGTACATGCTCTTGTGCCATCTCTCGGTTGGGTTCAGAACACCATAGTTGAGAGCCGGCTGGCATTTGAAGAAATTGACGATGTAGGCTGCATTTCGAGGTGTCTCACCTGCGATGTAGTTGAGACCTGCACCGCCGCAGAGCCATCCGTCAGTCCACATATATCTGTCAGTGTACTCATTTGTCTCAGGCTTCTTGCTCTCGGTAAACCATGCGTGCTCCTCTGATGTGTGGCCTGGAACAAGGTCGAGAAGGATATGCATATCCCTCTTATGAGCCTCGGTAAAAAGGTTTTTGATATCATCCATGGTGCCGTATCTCTCGGCAACCTTCTTGTAATCCCTTACATCATAGCCCGCATCAGAAAATGGTGAATCAAAGCATGGATTCATCCAGATAGCGTTGCATCCAAGAGACTTGATATAGTCAAGCTTTGCGGTGATTCCGTTGAAATCACCGATTCCATCACCATTGGTATCGTAGAAACTCTGTGGGTATATTTCATAAAAAATTGCATCTTTAAGCCATGTAGCCATAATAAATGTCCTCCTTAAAAAATGTAGCATGCGCATATATATGCACTTCGCGCGGCGCATGTGTTACTATTTGTTTCTCCATAATGCGAGCAGCGCACTTGCAGCTATGCGCTGGTGGTTTATAAGGTATATCACAAGTTTTCAGCGAAAACTTATGAAATAAGGTAAGGTACTGCAATCCCACACAGAAATCTGCCTCAGAATACGGAGAACGGTCTTAATAGTATTAAGAACATTCTACTTATTATAATAAAATATAATATGGAAAAATGTAATCCTTTATATGTAAATTAATAGATTTATTTTGTATGAAAATACACTTGTTGAAAATGCACAGCAAACATAAAAACAGCTGTATTTTATCTGGTTCAAATACGGGATAAAATTTGCTTCACACTGTAAAAGTTTAAACACACAAATGCTGTAATGTATGTTACAATCACAAGGTATGTGTCAGCATAAATGAAAAAATAATATAGAATGTAACAGTTTGAAGTAAACATCTGACGCAAATAATACTGATATCTGTGAAAGGAAAAGTGTATGAGTAAAGATAATAACAACGGCGACAAGGAAAAGTTCGCCTCAAGACTTGGCTTCATCCTTGTGTCTGCAGGGTGTGCCATAGGTCTTGGAAATGTGTGGAAATTCCCGTATATATGTGGGCAGAACGGCGGCGCGATATTTATCGTGATATATATACTGTTTCTACTGCTCTTGGGATATCCGATATTGACATGTGAGTTTGCCATCGGGCGAGGCAGTGGAAAGAGCGTAGGATCAGCTCTTAGGGAACTGGCACCGCCGGGAGGCAACTGGCACAAGTTCAGCTGGTACGCGTACGCAGGCAATTATCTGCTCATGATGTTCTACACCATGGTAGCGGGCTGGATGGTTTATTATGTGTATGTCATGGGTTCCGGGCAGCTGCACGGAGAGGCTGTTGAGGTCATAGAGGGCAGGTTCTCAGAGATGCTTGCTTCACCAGGACTTATGGCTGTGGTGACACTTGCGGTCATAGCGTGCTGCATAGGCATATGCTCATTGGGACTTCAGAATGGAGTGGAGAGGGTGACAAAGGTTATGATGATCGCCCTTATCATCCTGATGATAGTCATGGCTGTGAATTCACTTATGCTCTCGGGAAATGAAGAGGGACTTAAGTTCTACCTTGTCCCAAGTATAGAGCGAGCAAATGCGAGAGGCTGGGGAAATGTTCTGTTCGATGCCATGACTCAGGCGTTTTTCACGCTCAGCGTTGGTATGGGTTCCATGGAAATTTTTGGAAGCTGCATAGGAAAGGAACATAAGCTTTCAGGAGAGGCGAAGAGTGTTATGTATCTTGATACATTTGTTGCATTGATGGCAGGTGTGATCATTCTTCCGGCATGTTTTGCCTATGGGATCAGTCCCGACAAGGGACCATCACTTTTGTTTATGACACTGCCAAATGTGTTCAACCATATGCCGGGGGGAAGAGTATGGGGAGTACTGTTCTTTATATTCATGTCATTTGCGGCACTTTCCACGGTTATAGCGGTGTTTGAAAATATTATTTCCATAAGCATAGATATGTTTGGCTGGAAGAGAAAGAAGTCTTTGATCATCAATCTGATTGGAATATCAGTGCTTTCCATGCCAGCAGTGTTAGGCTTCAACATATTGTCAAAGATTGCTCCGATGGGAGCCGGTTCCAACATCATGGATCTGGAGGACTTCCTTGTGTCGAACAATATACTTCCACTTGGATCACTGCTGTTTGTGTTGTTCTGCACCAGAAAGAACGGATGGGGATTTGACAATTTTGTCGCAGAGGCAGACGCAGGAATTGGCAAGCCATTCCCGCGGTATCTCAGAAAATATATGTCATATGTGCTGCCATTGATCATAGTTGTCATCTACTTCAAGGGCTACTATGATACATTTGCACCTAAGGGAACACTATTGCTGTGTATCTGGATGTGCGTTGCATTATTGTTTGTATTGTTTATTGGCTATCTGGCATTCGGACACAGCCGCAGGGATGGCGGCGGAGATGTCAGTGGGCACCAGCCATCTGACAGATAGTTTTTTGAATCTATATTGGATTTTTGACAAGATTTTGGTTGGCAAGTTTTGATAAGATTTTTACGGATTTTTATGGCCATAGACTTGATTTTATGTCAACCAAATGTTATTATATAAGTACCAACAGTAAGTCCTTCGATAGTGCGTTTATCTATGTAAGTGTTCTGTGTGAGCATCGCTCGAAGGCTATTGGTATTAAAAAAAGGATTGAAACCGCGATATTGATCGTAAGGTTCAATCCTTTTTTAGTTTCTGCGAAAGGGGGGACAGGCACCTCCGTCCCCAAAAAAATTAAGGCAGCTCATATATTCCTTTTAGGATTCCAAGTTCCTTCATGAGTTCCAACTCATCGACATAATGTCCGGTCTGTAAATGAGAATAGAACAGATTGGAGAATACATCGGCTATCTGGATAAACTTGTTACAGGATGAATCAAAGTAACTCACTGAGAAATCTCCGGCGACCTGTCCGGAGAGAGAGAGCTCTGTGTTTAGATAATTCTCTAGAAATGATTTGTTCTCTACCCGCTCATTCCTTTCGTCGAGCTGAAGAAAACAGCTTTCGTCCGGGAGGTATCCGCTTTGGATAAAGTATAGCAGTGCGGATTTGATGGAGTAGTTAAACGTTCTGGATATGTTGTCAAAGAAACGGCTTGGCAGGTTTTCGTTCTTCATCATGATATAGTATACGTCAAAGTGATGTTTCCTAGAAAAGTAATCCACAAATATGTGCTTCATATCCCTGTCAAACTGCGCACCCTTGAGTTCACGGAATTTGCCGTCACGGAACATCCTGCCACCGTGTTTGACTATCTTTCCAGTCATATCGTCAACCTTATCACTGTCCAGATCAAGAAGCATCTCGTAATTTGAAGAGATAAATCTCTTATACGCTCTTTCAAGGGCAATGGGATCAAGAACATGTATCATAGACACAACAAAATACAGGTCGCTTGTATGATACCTGTTGATTGATCCTGATTCGTCTATGTATATATTCATGACCGCCACTGTCCCTTCTTATCTTATGTAATGTTGAAAAAATAGAAATATACCAGATATAAAAACTATATCCACATGCGGATCAGTCCACTGATACAAGCTCGATCTTAAAGTTCAGCTCTTTGCCAGCCATCTCATGATTGGCGTCAAATGTGATGGATTCATCATCTTTTTCGATAACTTTCACAAGAAACTGCTGTCCCATGGAATTGGCAAGGTATACCTGATTGCCGACCTCAAGATTCTCAGCGCCAGGCATATCTGCAAGAGGAGCCTTGATGATGGCTTCTGGATCAGGCATTCCGTATGCATCTTCTGGGCGGAGATGAACATCGATTATGTCGCCGACATTCATACCCTCAACAGCCTGGTCAAATCCAGGTATCATCTGACCTGCGCCGCATACGAACTCGATTGGCTCGCCTCTGTCATATGATGAATCAAACTTGGTTCCGTCGTTAAATGTTCCTGTGTAATGAACCTTACAGGTTCTTCCTGTGTTACTCATAAATATTTGTCCTCCAATTGTGGTAGTAGAGCAGACGCATAAGCCCCTGCATGTATCATAAACGACAGCCTATGATATGTAATAATTAATTGTAACATGAAATGATAGGAATGGGTATAGGCAAAATACTTTCCGTCTAAGGTGTGCCAACCTCGATCAGGTTTCCGTCCGGATCATAGAATCTGATAACGCGCTGTCCCCATGAGTGAGTCATCAATCTGTTTACATAATGTATATCATAAGGACTCTTGTCCAGTTTCAGAGCAAATGCCTCGATGTCGGGTTCTTCAAAATAGAGTTCACATGCATTATTGTGAGATATTACAGGAGCATCAATAAAATCGGTCCAGATGGAGTAGTCCTGAAGCACCAGACCACCAGTTAATATAACATTTCCTTCGTTGTCCAATATTACATCCAGCCCAAAGATATCTTTGTAGAATTTCTTTGATCGTTCAATATCTTTAACCACGATCAGTACATTTTTTAAAATCATAATAGTTCACTCCCTTTTTTGTAGTAAGATGTTTATAATAGGAATTGTGCATCTGATAGGAATAAAATATCAGATCGTATGTGAGTTGATGGAAACATATGAAAATTATACACTATTATTTATTTAAATTCAGCAAAAACAGAAACTGTGACATGTGTGGTAGTTAGAAATAGGCTGGATTAGTTTGAGATAGGCAGATTATTACACAGAGAAATAGAAAAATACAACCGGAGGGAAAAAATATGTTGAAATTGGGATGTCATGTAGGCATGTCAGGCAAGGATATGATGCTTGGCTCCGTTAGGGATGCTGTATCATTTGGGGCAAATACATTTATGCTATACACTGGAGCACCGCAGAATACGAGGCGCAAGGATATATCGGAGCTGAAGATACAGGAAGCTCATGAACTCATGGCGCAGCACGGCATAGAGGAGTTCGTGGTCCATGCACCATACATAATCAATCTTGCAAATACCGTAAATCCTGCAACATATGAGATAGCAGTTGAATTTCTTGCAAAGGAATTAGAGAGAGCTGCGGCTATGGGATCACATACGATAGTCCTTCATCCTGGATCACATGTTGGAGAGGGCGTGGACAAGGGAATAGCAAGCATAGTAAAGGGACTGAATGAAGTCTTGACCGCAGACACTACATGCCATATAGCGCTTGAGACCATGGCGGGCAAGGGGAGCGAGATCGGAAGAAACTTCGAGGAGCTGGCACGCATATATGATGGCGTTAACTACAATGACAAGCTCAGAGTATGCTTTGACACCTGCCACACCAGCGATGCGGGGTACGACATAATACACGACTTTGATGGTGTCATGGAGAAGTTCGACAGACTCATCGGCAAAGCTCAGATAGCGGTATTCCACATGAACGACAGCAAGAACGAGCCGGGAGCTGCAAAGGACAGACACGAGAACTTTGGATTTGGCAAGATCGGCTTCGAGCCACTTATGTACATCATGAACCACACGGACTTCATGGAAGTGCCAAAGATCCTGGAATCCCCATACATCAAAGACCCGGAAAACAGCAAGAAAAGCTACGAGCCGTTCAAACGGGAGATAGCAATGATCCGAAATGGGAAATTCGATCCGAAGATGAGGGAGAAAGTGGTAGAAGATAACAGATAAAAAGGGAGCTCTACTTAGTAGAACTCCCTGAATGTTTTCTTTCGGCATCTCTGCCTATCCGGGTTTTGGTAAACAAACAACCCTTATGAAGCTCAGCCATGCACTGTTTCCCGGAACATCACACGCATCATCACTCTACAGCCTGCTACGACTATTAAGTTTACGTCAGTCTGATAGGCAACTCCTGTCACCTGCATAACAGCGCTTTCGCACCGTTTCTATTATTCATTATAAACTGAGCCGCAAGAAAGGCAATAAACCTGTGGTTTATTATCAACTTGATAGAAAACTGAGGAAAATCAAGAATTTGAGCCGTTTGTAACCCATGAGAAATGGCTCATAGGGGCAGTTTAGGGGCAAAATTAAAAAGGCGCCCACTCAGTTTTCACACTGAATGGTCGCCTTTTTTAGTTGATAATTGATATGGTGTCAATAGCCTCATTATCTTTCTGTTTCATCTTTTGAGTAATATGGATATATATGGCTTTTGTTATTTCATCATCATGATGTCCCAGTCTACGAGATATTTGTTCTGCGGACATAACTTCTGCCAAAAGAGATGCGTGAGTGTGACGGAGCTTGTGTGTCGTTATTTCTCTTCCAAGAGATTTAATAGCTGCAATTTTTAGATGCTTATTATATGCATCATAAGACATATAGAGTCCTGTCCTTAAATGAGGCATAAAGAGGTTGCTTTTGATACCTTTTTCAAACAAAACTTCCTTGCGCCATAGCCGCAGCTTTTTGATGAGTGTTAGCAATTCAGGCTGTATGTGAATATCCCGGATTGAGTCACTTGTTTTGGCAGATGTAGCATGACCTGTCGATGAATAGTATGTTTTTGTTATGTGTATTGTAGTTGTCTTTAAATCAACATCGATATCCTCAAGCGCAATAAGCTCCCCAATTCGCATCCCGGTAAGTATCATAAAATATGATGTATAATAATCCTGCCATTGATTGTTGTCTATAAAATAATTAAGTAATTTTGTTATTTCATCATGCTCCAGATATTCGTTACTGATGTCATATACCTCTTCTGGTATTTCACCCGAGCTCTCCTTCTGAATATAATCGAGCTTGAGCAAAATATCATTATTTGAATGATAGTCGCATTTTATTCCCCACTTTAAAGCCATTTTTAAAAATTTTATATATCTGTTAACTGTGTCTATATTTTTCCCTGAAGAGAGCAGTTTATCATTAACATAACGAGGGGAGAGCTTGTCAACAAGCGCATCGTTACCGAGTATATCAACACAGCAATTTATATTAACGCTTTCCGTTTTGATGGTGCTTTCTTTCCTTTTGCGCTGCCACAATGATGCTATATAAGCATCAGCCAGCTCCTTGAGCGTTGTATCTGATCTGACAGGAGATGCAGTCAATAGCTTATCTATTTTCCCCTGTAAAATTCTGGTTGCCTTGTTCTTATTCTGCGGTGATGCCTTTTGCATCGTCACAGTGACCTTCTTAACCTTCTCCGTGAGCGGATCCGTGTACCGCTCACAATACTTCACAGTACCGTTCTTTTGTGTCTCACACCACATAATAATTCACTCCTATCTAAATAGGCATAAAAAATAAGCCTATCAAAATGAGAAGGCTTGTGATATAATGTAGTTTGCTGATACGTTATTCATAAGCCTTCGGTTTGTGGGTAACTTCCCTCAGATGTTGGTAGCATCTGGGGGATTTTTATATACTTTTTTCTTTGAAAATAGAACATTTAATATTCTAATAGTTGTTAACAGTGATAATATATGTGTTCCCTGACTTTATTCTGTTTATCTTTTTTTCTTTTTCCCATTGATAAAGTATGTCAGCAATATTATTTTTTATCTCTGGTTCAAAATGAGAATATATATCTTTTTGCAGGATGCCATTATTACTATTAATAAAAACGTACAGGTTTTCTTCTAAATTTTGCAGTAAATATTGTTTTTTTTCATATTCTTTTTGTAACTCAAGTAAATTTTCTGATAAGTCATTATAAGTACTTTCAAGCTTAGCTGTGAGAGTATCTGTAAGCAAACAGTTATTGCACCAATATGCAAAACATTCACCTAGAGAATTACATAGTGTTTGAATATCGTTAATATATGATAATAAAGATTTTAATGCAGAATATTTATTTTTTGGAGACTTATTTATACTGTCGTTCCATTCATTTAAAAAATATTTATATTCTGATTGGGTTTTATCAATGAATTCTTTATTTGCGGATATCCAACCCCAAGGGAGTTCACCATCTATGAGGTGGTTTAATGGTTCTCCAAATGAATTCAGTTTTTCATTTTTATTTGTATCTCTTTTGGTGTTGTTTTTCTTTTTAAACATATTTGGTATTATCATATGTATCTTTATTCCCCCTTTTTACAAAACCCATGCGCATAAGCCTCAATGGTATCTACAGAGCTAGTGTGTTTATCGAAGTCCGCTCTGATAATATGGTTGAGTGCATGGATATAAGCATCGTTAAGCTGCTCCTGTGTGAATCGTGTATTAAGAAAGATAGTATATGAACCATCTTCATTGCAGGTAACAGTTTCTTTAACTTTTGTAGTCTTCAGATCAATCATCTGTACATTTATATCATACAATTAACTCATCCCCCTTGTAACATAGTCGTAGATACAATAACAAATACCGTGGGATGTTTTTTGTACATTATCGTTTCTCTTTATTCTTGAGAGCCAAGAGCATACGCTGTGCTATCTCTAAATCTTCTGGTTTGGCATCCCTTGCGGCATCGAAGAGAAGAGAGAGCTGTTTGTTCTCGAATATCTCTTGTGCTTTCTGAGCTGTTTCATCGTCGAAGTAATATGTAGGTTTGTTTTCCGATTCGACTATTAAATCTCCCGGTTCAACATGCAGGTATTTAGCAATATCTATAATTGTATCAATTTTTGGAACTCTTGCACCCGAGCACCAATTTGATACTGTTGATTTTTCATATCCAAGATCGTTGACTAAATCACTTTGAGCTTTGTCGTTTAGCATAAGATAATATTTTAATAATCTAGCAAATTGGTTTGTACCCATCTGATCACGTCCTTTCTTATGTCTTGATTATACACAAAATGAATACTTATAGCAAGCAAAAAGCAAAAAAAGTTTTCATTCTGCTTGACAGTTCACAAAAAGAATACTATAATGCAATTACAAGATGAAAGAGAGGAGGCGAAATATTGAATAGTTTAAAGATAAGATTATCAGCTGTTAGAGTAAATGCTGGACTTTCACAGCAGGATATAGCTGATAAAATGGGCGTTTCTCGTATTACTGTTGGTAATTGGGAAAGCGGTAAGGTAAAGATGAAAGAGGCAGAATTAAGAATGTATGCAGATATTTGTAGTTTTCCTAGGGAAAATATTTTTTTGCCTTACTAGTTCACAAAATGAATACTAAAAATAGAAAGGAGAGACATGACAACAGAGGAGTTAAACAAAACATTGAAAGCAAATGACCTGAAAGCCATCAAAAAAGAGATGAAGAACGAAAAAATCCTAGAAGAACGAAAAGCCTTCCAGGAGATTTTTCCAGTTTCAGATGATGAAGTGAAGTTCTTTGAACATCTTTACAAGAAGGAACGCAGATACAGAACCGCAATTCTTATCCTAAGCCTAATATGCGTAGGACTATTACTGTTAGTACTGATGTAATTATGGAAACAACTATAGGAGTTACAAACGATGAAAGCATTCCATAAAAAGCTTTATTCCTTTTCCATATAAGATAACGGCCATAATACCAGGTTACAGAATATGTACCATCAGGTATTTGTTCACCTATTTCATTTCGCTGACCAGAGTAGTTGGCTTTAATGAAACGAATTCCAAGTAAATAGTTTTTAGAATCACCTAAGAACTTTTCGGTTGTTTTCTTTTTGCGTTTGGTAATAAAGAGTTTATATTTTTCTTCCAAATTTAGGGTGACTTTATCGTAATCGTATTCATACATAGAGCGAACCTCCTTAGTTTTTTACCATTGTAACACATAACAAGAAAGGAGATCATAGATGTTCAAAAAGATTAAGAAGAAACTCAAGGAGCCGTACTTCATGGAAGATCTTTGGTGCGATTACATCAGACCTGCAGTGATGGGACTGATAGGAGCAGCTATAGGCATAGCTACAGTAATCGTAATAAGACTGTTGTGATGACGGCACTTGCAACACCAACCAGTATAGGGACGATTATCTGCGTAAGAAGATATTGGGTATCAAACCACTGATTCTGTTCAACCACATATATGCCATTTTTGGTAAGGGATATTGCAGATTCGGCGGCAAGCTTTTCCGATGGGATTCCTTGATAATCAACGATTATAGGAACGTAGGACAAGAGTTCACCTTTGATAAGATTGTCTACTTCATGCTTGCTGAATTTACCAGAAAGAGACATATAGGTGACAGGTCGGAAATGACGATGGTGGACATAATTCAATATTTTGATATCTGATTTTGTGACAGGCATAAGATCCCCCCTAGTTTTTTATCAATTATATCACAGGAAAGGAGATGAGAGCAATGAGCAGAGCAGTCAAGGACATACAGGTAATAGGTGTCAGGGAGATCGGCCGGTTGCCGTACATAAGCAAGGCGAAAATGATGAAGATATTTGGGATGTCATTATCTACAGCAACCAGACGTATAGCAGATCTTGACAGATATGTCCAGTCTGGCAGATATGGACCATACACCATACTGGATGGTGCCGGAGTAACAAGGGTCAATGTGCTTGCCTTGGTGGATTATCTGAAGTACAAGAAACAGCTTGACGCTGGCAGACGAGTGCCACCGTTCGACATAAATAAGGTAGCAAAAGAAGCCGTCATAAACTGGGATGAATTAGATCCCTGACAGTAAAAAAGCACCTTTGGAATTGCAGTTCCGCCGGTGCAAATAAAAAATAACTCAAGAAAATCATAGCAGAAAAGGGGAAGAAAAGCAATGAAGATGAGAAACATGGACACAAAAGTTGTCAAGGTAGTGAGCCTTGCGGCGATGCTGATAATACTGATCATTATGGCATACAACATCATATTTAACACGGCTTTGATTATGGCTCTCCCGGTTGGCAGTCTCATAGCATATTTGCTTGGAACAGTATTCACAGAGCTGGGACTGCTTAACACAGTTGAACAGATGAACAGGATTGAGGATCAGAGAGAAAGTGAACAGCCATGGTAAGTATGAAAGTCCTTGGGAGCCATGAAGAGTGGCTCAGGGCAAGAACCAAGATAGGCGGGTCGGATGCCTCGGCTATTGTGGGAATGAACCCCTACAAGACCAACGTGGATCTATTTAAAGAGAAAGCCTACGGCATAGAGCCTGAGGACATATCAGACAAGCCTTATGTCAAGTATGGCACAGAGGCTGAGAAGCATCTGAGGGAGCTATTCAAGTTGGATTATCCAGAGTATCAAGTTGGATATGTTGAAAACAATATGTTCACAAACGACAAATACCCATGGGCGCACGCATCGCTAGATGGATGGCTTTTAGATCAGGATGGCCGCAAGGGTGTGTGGGAGTGCAAGACTACCAACATTCTGCAGTCAAGACAAAAGGAGAAGTGGGATCACAGGATCCCGGACAACTACTACATACAGGTCCTGCATTACCTGATGGTAACAGAGTTTGACTTTGTGGTGATCAAGGCACAGCTCAAGTCGGAGTTTAACGGCGATGTGTATCTGCAGACGAGGCACTACAAGATAGAGCGGTCAGAGGTAGAGGAAGACATTCAGTATCTTATTGACGCTGAAAGAGACTTCTGGGAGTGCGTACAGGTGAAAAAAGAGCCACCGCTGATACTCCCGGAGATATGAAAGGAAATGGCAATGTATTACAACGAATGTCCACAGTGCGGTGCTTGCCTGGATCCGAGCGAACACTGCGACTGTGAAGAGGAGAGACAGCGACAGACACAGCGTATCATGTCGATGATACGTGAGAACAAGAAGAGTCACCAGATGGAGCTGGTGCTGAATTAGGAGGTTAACATGGAGACATTTGAACTTAGAATCTCACCGATCAAGACAGGTGAGATCAACATCGAGAACTATGATGAAGCCAAGGCCTACATCATGGACAAGGTAGAGACATATAAGAATGCGTACTATTCAGAGGACCAGAAGGGGCTTGCAAAAGATGACAGAGCAAGGCTGAACAAGCTGAAGAAGGCTATATCTGATATGAGAATAGCCAAGAAGAAAGAATATATTGAACCATTTAACGACTTTGAAGAGAAGATGAAAGAGCTTGCAGGTCTTACAGATGAAGCCCTTGAGCAGATAGACTCACAGGTCAAGGCATTTGACGAGAAGCGCAAGGCTGAAAAGCAGAAAGCCATTGAAGAATTGTTTGCGACTATCGGTTTTCAGAATTTTGTCACGTTGGAGAAGATATGGGATCCTAAGTGGTTGAATGCATCGGTATCAATGAAGAGTATAGAAGATCAGATGAAGTCTAAGATGTACGAGATCGGCAACGGAGTGCTTACACTCAGTCAGCTCCCGGAATTTGGATTTGAGGCTACGGAGGTATTTAAGGATACATTAGACATTAACAAGGCCATTTCTGAGGCTAAGAGAATGTCAGAGATCGCAAAGGCAAAGGCTGAGGCAGAGGCAAGGAGAAAGGCTGCAGAAGAGGCACGAAAAGCAGCAGAAGAGGCAAGACGGAAGGCTGAGGAAGAACGCAAGGCACAGGCTGTGACACCTCCAGAGGATGTGCAGCAGGCACCAGTACAGGAGTCACAGCTGGAACCACAGAAGATGATAGTGAAGTTCGAGGTTGAACTTACCACGGAAGATGCAACGGCTCTGAGAGAGTTCTTCCAGAGCAGAAATATAGCGTTCAGAGCGATTAAGTAGGAGGTATACAAGATGATTAAGGCGGAAAATGGATTAGTATCAATAAAGGGATCAGCAACGATGCTTATATCGGAGCTGGCACTTGTAGTGAAGGCAATAAGAGAACCACTTGTCAAAGAGTATGGAGAGCCAGTTGTAGAACAGTTGATAAACAGAGCTGTTGAGACCTCAAAAGCTGATGGAGATCTTGACAAGATTATGAAGGCACTTATAAATGATGTGCTTGACATATTGTCCAAAGCGAATTGCAACAAGGATACACAGGATATGAGCTCCATCTTGGAGCAGGCACTGCGTAAGGCATTCGGATTGTATTAGGAGGATAGGCAGATGGAACATTACAACATAAGTGAGGCAATAGAGGCACAGGAAAGATATTGCAAGAAGAACAAGTATCCTCTTTTTGCGCCAGATAGCGGCGTGTGTCCGAATTGCAATAAGAACATATATGAAAAGATAAAAAGAAATGGAACATCGATAGAAAGAGGAATATCGGTAGAGGCGGCAGGAACAAACCTTATAACAGGATGTCCACACTGTAGTTGGTCGTTCTGTGATTAAGATCACGTAGTTTACATAGGAGGTAGAAAATAATGGCAGTAAATAACAGTTTAGTAGCAAGAAACAAAGCACAGCAGAATCTTGGAATTACAGCATACCTTACACAGGATGCAATCAAGAATCAGATTAACAAGGTGGTTGGTGGTAAGAACGGACAGAGGTTCATATCTGCTATCGTATCAGCCTATAACACCAACCCTACACTTCAGGAGTGCACGAATCAGTCGATTCTTTCAGCTGCACTTCTTGGTGAGAGCTTACAGCTTTCACCATCTCCACAGCTCGGACATTATTACATGGTCCCGTTCAATAATACCCAGGCAGGTACCAAAGAGGCACAGTTCCAGATGGGATACAAGGGATATATCCAGCTTGCGATCCGATCCGGTCAGTATAAGAGGTTGAATGTTGTCGCTATCAAGGAAGGAGAGCTTGAGTATTTCGATCCTTTGAACGAGGATATCAAGGTTAATCTCATGGTTGATGACTGGGACAAGCGTGAAGAGGCTGAGACAATCGGCTACTATGCAATGTTTGAGCTTGTGAACGGATTCAGAAAGACAATGTATTGGAGTAAGGCTCAGATGCTTGCTCATGCGGACAAGTATTCACCGGCATTCTACAAGGACGCTGGAAAGGTCAAGACAAAGTACGGAGAGAAGCAGAGAGTATCATTTGCTGACTATGAAGCCGGTAACTATGATCCTCGTGATTCGTGGATGTATTCATCGTTCTGGTACAAGAATTTTGATGGCATGGCTTACAAGACAATGCTCCGACAGCTGATCAGCAAGTGGGGAGTAATGACCATAGAACTCCAGAAGGCATTTGAGGGCGACATGGCAACCTTGGACGCAGAAGGACATCCTACATACGTTGAGAATGATGAGTATGTGGAAGCCACAGCAACAGAGGTGAATGAACCAGAAGCACAGGTTCCACAGGCAGAGCCACAGGATACTCAGAATAATGCTCAGAATACACAGAACAGTGTTCAGGATCCACAGCCGACACCGGCAGAAAATCCACAGCCAGAGATGAACGCTGCCGAGGCGGCACTGTTCGGTAATTTCAAGTAGGTTACATTGACATTACATTTAATACATCACAAGCACAGTAACGTAATGTCTTAGCATATATCCCTGTTGCTCTTATTTGAGGGTGACAGGGGGAAAGGAGCAACAATGGCTTGGAACAGGTCAAGAGCCAAATACGGCAACAAGAAGGCTGTTGTGGACGGTATATCATTTGACAGCAAGAAAGAGGCGCAGAGGTATACAGAGCTGAAATTGCTTGAGAAAGCTGGCAAGATAACAGGCTTGCAGCTTCAGAGAGAATTTGAGCTTATACCAGCTCAGAGAGAACACACGAATGAGATATATGAAAAAGGACCCAACAAGGGCAGATTCAAACCGGGAAAGCTCCTAGAGCGTAAGTGCTCATACATAGCAGACTTCGTTTACTGGGATGGATTTGAAATGGTTGTTGAGGATACAAAGGGCATGAGAACAAAGGAATACATCATAAAGCGTAAGTTGATGCTTTATAAGTATGGAATACGAATCAAGGAGGTGTGAACCACATGGGAAATAAAGGGAGCTTTGTCTTTTATACCGAATATAGAGAGCATTTGTCGATGCTGCCACCAGAGCAGGTCGGTGAGTTGATGTTTGCTCTGATGGACTACCAGGAGACAGGCGAAGTTCCGGATCTTCCAAAAGGTAGTGCACTTGCCATGTGCTTCTCGTTCATCAAGAAACGGATGGACAAGGACAACTCCAAGTATGAGGAGCGGTGTGAGCGCAACAGGTCCAACGGCAAAAAGGGCGGCAGACCTACAAAGGAAACGGATAATTCCGAAACCGAGGAAAACCCAAATAAACCGAATGGTTTTTCTGAAAACCGAACGGTTATTTCCGAAACCGAGGAAAACCCAACCGAACCCAAAAAAGCCGATAATGATAATGAATATGATAATGATAGTGATAATGAGGAGTATATACATACTCCTACTAAGGCACGTGCGTGCGCACATGCGGAGGTGGAGAAAACACACAAGAAGTCTGAGCCGGTCAAGTATAGCGATGATCCAGAGCTTAATGATGCCATAGTGGAGTTCATCAAGTTCCGTAAGGGAATCAAGAAGCCTATGAGTGACAAGGCTATAACGCTGATGATGAACAAGCTGGAGTCGTTATCTCACGATAAGCATGAACAGGTACAGATTCTCAATCAGTCGATAATGCAGGGATGGACAGGCCTATATGCGCTTAAGGATGACGGTAAGAGCCGAGGGCAGCCACGGAACGTGAATCCAAATGGATTTGCAAACTTTAAGCAGACTGATAATACAGAGCAGCTTAGTCAGCTTGAGAAGATGCTTGCGGATGAGCTGAACAATAATAAATAACACACGAAAGGAGCCGAACCTCCGGCCGGGGTAATGCTATAGCGGGTTCCTGAGAAGTGAATGACATATAGAGAGTTTTTAGAGAGCAAGATAGAGCTTGCTACTGACAGCGGCTTTGAGGTCGATAAGAGCCGCATAAATAAAGCTCTAAAGCCACATCAGGGTGATGCGGTGGCATGGGCGCTGAAGGGTGGACGTAGAGCCTTGTTTGAGTCGTTCGGACTTGGCAAGACTGCACAGGAAATTGAATTCTGTCATCAGGCAGCAGAGCATACCGGCGGTAGAGCGCTGATTGTATTACCGCTTGGAGTTAAGCAGGAGTTTACAAGGGATGCTGTGGAACTCCTGGGCTATGAGAAGCCTGAATATTGCCGAACCATGGAAGAGGTTGAGGCAAGCACTAGTCAGATCGTTCTGACGAATTATGAGAGGGTGAGGGACGGAGATATAGATCCATCGTATTTTGCGGCAACCTCACTTGATGAAGCATCCGTGCTTAGATCGTTCGGATCTAAGACATACCAGACGTTCCTTGACAAGTTCAAAAATGTACCTTACAAGCTCGTAGCGACTGCTACACCGTCGCCGAACAAGTACAAGGAGCTGATTCATTATGCTGGGTACCTGGAAGTCATGGACACAGGACAGGCACTTACAAGATTCTTCCAGAGGGATTCAACAAAGGCAAATAACCTGACACTGTACCCGAACATGGAAGATGAGTTCTGGTTGTGGGTGAGTAGCTGGGCACTTTTCATCACAAAACCTTCAGACATCAACCCAGATTATTCCGATGATGGCTATGTACTCCCTCCACTGGATGTGAGGTGGCACGAGATACCTATACACTACGGAGATTCAGTTGACAGGGACGGCCAGATGGAGCTTTTCACTCAGGCTAGTACAGGACTTAAAGAAGCCGCAAAGATCAAGCGTGAGAGCATAGATGCCAGGATAGAGAAGATGAAGGAGATAGTTGATAGCTCTCCGGAAGACCATTTTATTCTATGGCACGATCAGGAAGCAGAGAGACACGCTATTAAGAAAGCTTTGCCGGAGACAGTGGACATATACGGATCCATGGACTACGACCTTAGGGAACAGAGAGTCATAGACTTTAGCGATGGCAAGACAAGGTTATTTGCTACCAAGAAGTCAATTAGTGGTTCAGGCTGTAACTTCCAGCGGTTCTGTCACCGGGAGATATTTGTTGGAATTGACTATGAGTTCAATGACTTCATACAGGCGGTGCACAGGTGTTACAGGTTCCTGCAGCAGGACACAGTAGTTATAGACATCATCTACATGGAGAATGAGCGGGAGATCAAGGACGCACTGATCGAGAAGTGGAAGAATCACAATCACATGGTTAAGAAGATGATCGAGATCGTGAAGAAGTATGGACTTGATTCAGCAAACAAAACGGAGAGATTAGAGAGGAAGATGGGTGTGGAAGGTACAAGAGAAGAGAGAACGGTAAGAGGTAAGCATTATGAGGCTGTGTATGGCGACTGTGTGGAAGAGACAAGGGCAATGGAGAGCAACAGCGTTGACCTGATACACACGTCAATACCATTCGGCAACCACTACGAGTATTCAGCCAATTATAACGACTTTGGACACAATCAGGATACGGAGAGGTTCTTTGAACAGATGGATTTCTTGACACCGGAGCTCCTGAGGGTTCTGAAGCCTGGCAGAGTGGCAGCCATCCACGTTAAGGATAGAGTGCTGTTTGGAAATGCTACAGGCACAGGAATGCCGACTATTGAGCCATTCCACGCTGACTGCATAGAACACTATATGCGCCATGGCTTCCAGTATTTTGGGATGATCACAGTGGTTACGGATGTTGTAAGAGAGAATAACCAGACATACCGCCTTGGATGGACTGAGCAGTGCAAGGACGGCACCAAGATGGGTGTTGGATGTCCTGAATATATTCTGTTATTCCGTAAACTGCCAACAGACCACAGTAAGGCATACGCTGATGACCCAGTTACAAAGTCCAAGGACGAATACACAAGGGCACAGTGGCAGATAGACGCTCACGGATACTGGAGAAGCTCCGGAGACAGGTTAATAAGCAAAGAGGAGCTTGAGGGTGTGTCTGTGGATAACTTACAGAGAGTGTACAGGCAGTACAGCAGAGAGCACGTATACAACTATGAGGAGCACGTGGAACTTGCAAAAGAGCTTGATAAGGGCGGCAGGCTTCCAGCTACATTCATGGTGGTAGCTCCGGGATCCTGGAATCAGCTTGAGGTATGGGATGACATAAACAGGATGAGGACGCTCAACACGACACAGAGCAGGCGAAGGGCAACAATGCATGTGTGTCCGCTGCAGCTTGATATTGTTGAGAGGATTATCAACAGATACAGCAACCCAGGCGATGTGGTATATGATCCGTTCGGCGGTCTTATGACTGTACCGATGATGGCAGTTAAAATGCACCGGTTCGGTAAGGGATGTGAGCTCAATCCGGATTACTTCAGAGATGGTGTTGGTTATCTGCAGTCTGAGGAGAATGAGGTTGATTCACCGACATTGTTTGATTTCTTAGAGGTGCTGCCATGATAAACGGAGAACTTATTGTTGATAACTTTGCTGGAGGTGGTGGAGCATCAACAGGAATTGAGATGGCAACAGGATACAGTGTTGATATAGCTATCAACCATGACCCTGAAGCCATAAGGATGCATAAGGTCAACCATCCAGACACAAAGCACTATTGTGAGAATGTGTGGGCGGTTGATCCTGTAAAGGCATGTGAGGGGCACCCGGTAGCTCTTGCCTGGTTCTCACCAGACTGCAAGCATTTTTCAAAGGCCAAAGGTGGCAAGCCAAAGGATAAGAACATCAGAGGGCTTGCATGGGTAGCATGCAGATGGGCGGCACTTGTGAGACCGAGAGTGATTATGCTTGAGAATGTCGAAGAGTTCAAGACATGGGGACCGCTCAACAGAGGACATCATCCGATAAGGGCAAAGCAAGGAGATACATTCAGGCAATTTGTAAAGCAGCTCAATGAGCTGGGGTATGAGGTACAGTTCAGAGAGCTTGTGGCGGCAGACTACGGAGCACCGACTAAAAGAAAAAGGTTCTTTATGATCGCAAGGTGTGATGGTGCACCTATCATGTGGCCAAAGCCTACACATGCACCGGCAGACAGTGAAGAGGTCAAGGCGGGACTGCTCAAGCCTTATGTTGGGGCATATACACAGCTTGATTTCAGCCTGCCATGTCCGAGTATCTTTGATACATCAGAGCAGATCAAAGAGAAGTATGGTATCCGGGCAGTGAGACCGCTTGCACCAAAGACTATGCAGAGGATTGCAAGAGGGCTGAAGAAGTTCGTTCTGGATAATCCAGAGCCGTTCATCATTCAGGGCAATCAGCAATGTTTTATAAGTCCTACACTCATTCAATATCATTCAGAGACCAATTCAGACGAGGTGCGAGGTCAAGGTATAGAGAATCCGATCATGACAGTGGACAGTTCAAACAGATATGGCCTTGTGACTTCGTTCCTTAGCAAGTTTTACAAGACAGGGATAGGACAGGATGAGAGAGAGCCACTGCATACAGTGACAACATCAGCCGGACATTTTGGAGAGGTCAGAGCATTCCTGATTAAATACTACGGAGAGGGTACAGGCCAAGATATAGAACAGCCGCTTGACACAGTGACATCAAGAGACCGGTTCGGTCTTGTAACAATCCAAGGTGTTGAGTATCAGATCGTGGATATTGGTCTCAGAATGCTTGAGCCAAAGGAGTTATATGGGTGCCAAGGGTTTCCGGATGATTACATCATAGATCATGACAACACAGGTAAGACATATTCAAGAAGTGAACAGGTTAAGAGATGTGGAAATGCAGTCTGCCCACCTATACCGGCGGCGATGGTGAGGTCGAATCTTCCAGAGCTTTGTGTAAGAAAGAGGATGCCAAACATGAGGATAGGCGAAGAAGAGAATGGACAGTTGTGTTTTGTATAAAGGAGGCTTTTAATATGGCGAAATTTTGGAAAACGAAACGACATGAAGATACGACCGAAAAACGTCAGCTACTTAAAGATGATATAGATTTTTTGGTCAACCTTCAGAGAGAGATGAATACACAAGATCATTTATGTCAGGCTGACCCACGCTATTGGGTAATACGCGACTATAGAAGAATATATGGAGATGAATTGAATAATCCAGATGGTGTTTGTTTGTATGACGAAAATGCGTGTGAGGTCATATATGAAGGAGAAATGCACTGTTTAAGAAGAGACGAAGAGCAAAAAAGTATGATTATCCAGAGCTTGAAGGATGCAGGTAAGTGGACAGAAGAGTTAAAAGATGCCATGGATGATGCATATAGCATTGAAGATCTTGAAGATGCGCTTTATGAATTGGATATCAGCATGAGCTACTATGAAGAATATCCGGTGGATTCTGGTATTTTCTTCACACATGAGGCTGCTGTGCAACATTTGAAGTCAAATGATTATCATTATGGCGCAAAAGCACACACATATGCTGAGACTGCATGGAGATCACGGGAAGAGAGATTGTGGAACATACTGCAAACAGTTGACTGGTCAAAAATACAAATTAAAGCCGAGTAAAAAGGAGAACACATGACAGATTTTAAATTAGATGCTACATTTAACACCATCTGCCGGCCTGGGCGGGTGGTGAAGATCCTCACAAAGAACGGAAAAGAGGAGAATGTCCCTATAAGGGTTTGGAAGTGCTGGACGATTATCAAGGTATATGAGCACCATGTACTGATGCAGAGCGAAAAGGGCTACCATGAGAGCTTCAGCAACATAGATATAAGAGAGATGATCAGGAAGGGAGATATACGATGGAAATAACACCAGAGAGAATAGATAATTGCAAAACGTGCAAATACAGACATAGGGACGAGTCAGAGAAACCATGTGCACACTGCACCAAGAACGCTGTGGACAACTATGAGCCGATGACCAACGGCGACTACATCCGGTCGCTCAGTGATACAGAATTGGCACAGATCGTCATGTGCCCGAACGAGGCCGGATTTGGTAGCAGTAGATGTACAGGGTATTGTCATGAGTGCACACTCAGATGGCTTGAGGCGGAAAGGAAGGTTGAGGAGTAATGAAGATGGATACGGATATTATCAAGGCAAGCATAGATCACTATGGTAAAACAGTTCAGTCGGTGGTGTGCATGGAAGAATGCTGTGAGCTGGCTCAGGTGATAAGCAAGGAAATGAGAGGTAAGCCGGATAAGCAGCATTTAACAGAAGAGATGGCAGATGTGCTGATATGCATAGAGATGCTTAAACAGATGTATGGCATATCAAATGATGACATAGAAAGATGGGTAGCAATTAAGCAATACAGAACCGTTAAGAGAATTGAGGATGAAGGATATGAGATCATACGTAAAATAGACGGAGGTGGAGAGATATGACAGCAGAAGAAATATATGATTTAAAGCCTTGTCCGTTTTGCGGTGGAAAAGCAAAATTGAATTACGAGCGTATACCTGGTGAAAATAAAGGATTTTGGGCACAGATTATTTGTTGTAATTGTCACGGAAGAAGCGGTGGAACATGGGCGGGTTCTTACAATGCCGCAGAGAGAAAAGAAGTTAAAGCATGGAACAGGAGGGTGAGCGATGGGCAAGCTAACGATTGATGAGATAATAGGGCACTGCAAAAGAAAAGCAGAACAATATGAACGATTATTCGGAAAAGAACGTCTTGAAACAACGCCGTTGATTAGTTCGACAATAAAAGAATATTGGGAACACAGACAGGTTGCGGAGTATTTAAAAAAACTCAAAGAATATGAGGATTTAGAGGAGCGACTCAACAAGATATATGGGGATTGTGATGGGCTATTGGAATCAATGGTTGAATTGCTTGAGGAACACTCTGGAGTTGATATTCCTGATGATACAGTTAAAGTACTTCTGATCACAAATGAATCGGTTGACTTTTATAAAAAATGTAAAAGTTTAGAGGAACAGGGCAGACTTATCAAGTTGCCTTGCAAAGTGGGAGATACCGTTTATCTGATTGATAGGGATGAAAATAATAAGTTCAAAGTATACGAGGGAAAATGGAAACGGGTGTCCCTTGTTCAAGCATCAAAGGATGGTTCATTTAATCTTTGTGGAGAAATTTCTTACGACATGTATGATTGCTTTTACGATGATGGAAGAATAATGTCGCAGAACACGTATGTCGGACAGGAACATACGAAAATTGGAGAAGTCGTCTTTTTCACAAAATCCGAAGCTGAAGCAAAACTGAAAGAATTGAGAGGTGAAGAAAATGGCATATGCAGGCAAATGCGATAGATACGGCGGGTTCTATGACCTGCCGTTTGAACACGGAGCAGCAATAAGGGCAAGGGTGGTTGATGTGTTCGATGATGCAGTAGAGACAAAGGATTTATGTCCGGATTGCATAGAGGAACTCTGTAACTTTCTTGATGGGGCACAGCTCAATGATCCGCTTGGAGAAAGACAGATAGGGTTTAAGACTCAGGTAGATCCATATAATCACTTGATGAACAGATTTACCCGGAAGGAGTGAGAGGATGGCAAAATCAGATAGAAAGCTACACGAAGCAAGAATGGCGGGTGCTGCATGGCTGATGAATGTCATCAAGACACAGGGCATGGAAGCAGCAGAGAAAGAGCTCAAGACTAGAGGTGCTGTGTTCATTCCGCTTGAAGTCAACCAGAAGCAGCTTGATGAGTCAGTATATAAGATCAAGTTAAATACGATAGACACAATCCTGATTATGTCCTGTATGGTCTTACGTGATGAGTTCGATTTTGGACAGAAGAGGCTTGATAGGTTCTGTGAAAGATTTAATTCAAAGACAGAGGCTATATGTGATGGAGATATCATATGGGATGATTTGATAGAAACGTTGAAAGAAGAAACAGGCTTGGAGTTCACTATCCGGGAGAACAAGTAGGAGGTGAGGCGGTGAAAGCGAAAGAGTATCTAAATCAGGTCAAAATGCTTGAGGATTACATGGACAGGTTAAGCAATGAATATTTCAAGATGAAAGAACTTGCAATGAATCCGGGTGGATTTGACTATTCAAAGGAAAGGGTACAGTCCAGTGCCGTGGCAGATACTATGAGTCGTACAGTTGGCAGATATGTTGACCTTGAAACTGAGATGAATGAATGCAGAAAAACATTTGAAGATTTCCGGAATAAAGCAGTTCACCAGATGTGTCAGTTGCGTAATACGAAGTATACGGAGATATTGTATCAGAAGTACATAAACTATAAGTCATTAAAGGATATTGCAGAGGAGATGGAATATTCATATGACTGGATAAGACATGCTCATGGCTGGGCTCTGCAGGAGTTCCAGCGGACATGGGGCGATTATCTAAAATCCGACACATTCATAACACACTAAGAGCATTGCACAAACACATGGTCATGCTTTAATATAGACCATGAAATATTGATTCATGAGGGACATGACCGTTTGCCATTTCGGTCATGTCCCTTTTCTTATGCCCAGTGGTTAAAATGTAAACTCCTAAATCGTAAAATGTGAACATGTCGTTATTGATTCTCTCCCCCACTGGGCTATTTTGTTTGAGGTGTGAGATATGAGTAAGATTAAAAGATTCGAGGTTGTGAGACCTGAATATAGTTTTGAATATATACATCCGATACTTGGTAGATTGGCTTTACCAATAGCCATGTTAAGGGTGATGGTTAAATGCACTAAGATATACAAATTTCAGCCAACTATAAATTGGGGTGGAGAGGTCAAGAATGTATGTAAACCGTTGTACAAGATTGTGATCCCAAAGAGAAAGTAACAGAAAGAAGGTGTGACATTATGGCTAAACTGACAGCTAAACAGCAAAGATTCTGTGATGAATACTTGATTGACCTTAATGCCACACAGGCAGCTATAAGGGCAGGGTATTCGCCGAAAACAGCCGCACAAGCAGCAGCAAGGTTGTTAACAAATGTTAAGGTGCAGGAATATATAGCAAAACGCATGGCAGAAAAAGAAAAAGCGTTGATTGCTGATCAAGATGAGGTGTTAAAGTATCTCACAGCAACCATGAGACGAGAAAAGAAAGAATGCATTGTTGTAACGACCAGTGAAGAACGTTCGATGTATGCTCCAGACGATAACGGCACAATGAGAAAACAGACAGTCAAGAAAGAGACACCACAGATCGTGGAGATACCAGCAAGGCTGTCGGATGCCAATAAGGCAGCAGAGCTCCTTGGTAAAGCATATGGCTTATATACCGAGAAGGTAGAGGCTGATGTAGATATGGATCTCAACATCAACATCGACTATGGCGATGATGATGATACCAGCGGTGGTGGTGTTGATTGAATGTTGAAGTAAAAGCAAACCCGGGATTCAAAGAAGTAGATCGGAGCAAAAAACGATATATCGTGATGAAAGGCTCTGCCGGATCTGGGAAGAGTGTTGATACGGCACAGAATTACATACTGAGGCTGATGCAGGACAAGGGCAGAAATCTTGTTGCACTGCGAAAATCTGATATTACCAACCGAGACAGTACATTCGCCGAACTGACCGGATCTCTTTACAAGATATTTGGAGATAAGGCCGATAATTATTGGAAAATCAACAAAAGTCCTCTGAGTCTCACATGTAAAAGTAATGGAAACCAGATTATTTTCCGTGGTATGAATGATGATAGACAGCGTGAAAAGCTGAAGTCAATCACATTTCCAAGAGGTAAGCTCACGGATGTATGGCTTGAAGAGGCAACAGAGTTTACACAGGCAGACCTAGAGATAATAGATGATAGATTGCGTGGAGAGCTACCACCAGGGCAGTTTTACCAGATAAGAATGACCTTCAATCCAGTAAATAAGAATCACTGGATAAAGAAGGTCTTTTTTGATAGATACGATCCCGATGTACTGACGCATCACAGTACATACCTGGGGAATCGTTTCATCGATGCGGCATATCACCGCCGTATGGAGCGTAGAAAGGAAGTAGATCCGGAAGGTTACAAGATATATGGCTTGGGTGAATGGGGTGAGATAGGCGGCCTGATACTTCATAACTGGGAAGTTGCTGAGGTATCTCAGAACCTCAATGACTATGACGATATAGCAATAGGACAAGACTTTGGATTCAACCATGCCAATGCCATCCTCCTTCTGGGTATCAAGGATGATGATATATACATCCTAGATGAGATATATGTGCATGAGAAAGAGACGGCGGAGATTATTCCACTGGCGATTCAACATGCTATACCAACGAATAAAACAATGTGGTGTGATTCCGCAGAGCCGGACAGAATCAAGACATGGAAGGGTGCTGGCTATCGTGCAAAGGGTGTTGACAAGGGCGGTTCTGCTGGATCTGTCAAGGCTCAGATAGATTGGCTCAAAGGTGTGGTCGATAAGAATCACATTATACGACGAAGAATATATGTTGCTCCTCATTGTGTAAACACGATCAAGGAGCTGCAACAGTGGAAATGGAAAAAAGATGAAAAGACAGGCGAATATCTTGATGAGCCTGTACCGGTGATGGACGATGCAATGGCAGCTCTTAGGTACGGCATTGAGGGATGGCGTAAGCCTCGTTCATGGCTGTTTTAAATTGACATGAAGGAGATGGAAGAATGCTAACCCCTGACGAGATTAAAGAATTGATAGACAGTGACCGCACATCAGAAAAAAAACAGTTCGCCCGGGCAGGCGAAAGATACTATGACGGCGATCATGACATAAAAAAGTATAGATTGTTCTATTACAATGCGGACGGCGAACTTGTAGAGGACAAGACCAGAAGCAATGTGAAGATACCGCATCCGTTCTTCACAGAGTTGGTTGACCAGTGCACCCAGTATATCCTATCAGGGGATGGCATTGTAAAGTCCAACGACACTGAACTGCAGAAGCACATGGACAAGTATTTTAACAACAATGATGAGTTCATGTCTGAGCTTTCTGACGCGATCACAGATATGCAGGTCAAAGGCTTTGCGTATATGTACGCATACAAGAATGCCAAGGATATGATGTCATTTGCAAATGCTGACAGTATCGGAGTTATTGAGGTAAGAGCTAAGGACACAGATGATGGCTGTGCATACACGATTTACCACTATACGGACAGGATAGACAAAGGGCACAAGACTATTGAGAGAATACAGGTCTGGGATGATAAGCAGACATATTATTATGTCCAGGTTAATAATGGGGCGGTGGTGTTAGATGATACTGAACCAATCAACCCAAAGCCTCATGTACTTTATACAAAGAATAATGGAGATAAGGCCACCTACTTTGATGGATTTGGCTATATTCCATTCTTCCGGCTGGATAACAACAAGAAGCAGTTCTCAAGCCTCAAGCCTGTAAAGCAACTCATAGATGACTATGACCTGATGGCTTCCAGCCTGTCCAACAACCTCATAGACTTTGACACCCCTATCCACGTGGTTAAGGGCTTCGAGGGAGATAATCTGAATGAGCTTCAGACAAACCTCAAAACAAAGAAGATTATAGGTGTTGGTGAGAACGGAGATCTTGATGTTAAGACTGTTGATGTCCCATACCAGGCAAGGCAGGCTAAGCTGGAACTTGATGAAAAGAATATATACAGGTTCGGCATGGGGCTGAATACCGCCGGACTCAAGGATACATCAGCCACTACGAATATTGCCATTAAGGCGGCCTACTCATTGCTTGACCTTAAGGCAAAAAAGATAGAGAAAGCTCTCAGGAAGTTCTTAAGGAAGATAGTAGAGATTGTCATTGATGAGATTAACAAGGCTGAGAATAAGGCATACAAGGCTGAGGATGTTTATTTTGAGTTCGCTCACGAGATAATGAGCAACGCTCAGGAAAATGCACAGATAGAGCTTACAGAGGCTCAGGTAAGGCAGACAGAGATCAATACAATACTCGATGTTGCAAGCATACTTAATGATGAGACGATTATCAAAGCTATCTGTGATTGGCTTGATATTGATTATGAGGAGATCAAGGACAAGCTGCCTAAGAATGAGGAGGAGAACACGAAAGAGACTCAGAAGGTGCTTGATAACATCAATACAGATGACGGAACGGAGGTGTGACAGATGGAAAGTAATAAAGTATACAAGATAGATCTTGATACTAGAGCGGTGCTGGTGCCGGCTGGTGAGGTCATCGGTGTATATCATGATAAAGATGTAAACCGACTGACTTTTGAAGCGCCGGCAAGATATAAGGGAATAGATCTCACAGATTATCAGATATCGATAAATTATGTTAATGCGGAAGAACAGAAAGACAGGTACATAGTTGACAAGGTTATAGTATCCATGGACGCAAGTGATGCTCCAGTATCGCTTACATTTGACTGGCTTGTCGGTGCTACTGTATGTGCAATGCCAGGAACTGTCGGCTTTACTATATGCTTCAAAAAGCTGGATGTTGACGGCAATATACTAAACGAGATCAACACCAAGCTCACAAGAATGAAAGTCTTTGATGGTTGTGAGGCGGTTGAGAGTGAGATTGAAGAGCGGTATATGACAGATCTTGCAGGACAGCTTTACAAGGAGCTTGATGAAGTAAAAAAACGTGGCAGTGACATCAAGAAGGAGCTTGCGGAGATAGTCACTGAGAAAGGAGTTGAGACCGCAAGTACAGACAGTTTCGATGTAATAATCAATAATGCAAAAGAGATACAAACAGGTATCAGTTTGACACAGGTTATTGGAACATCAACAACAACATCAAATTGTGGTGATATAAAGACAATAGCCACGCACGCACCATATACAGAGTGAGGAGGAATTAGATGATAACATATAACTTTATGACAGGTATAAGAGCTTTATTTGATGGGGGATCTCCTTATCGTTTGACATCAGGAAATTACCAAAGTAAAAGCGCATATGAGGCTACCAATTATTGGAAATATAAAGCTGATGGCGGTAAGGATTATACATTCTCAGATCAGGCAAACAGACTATTGCTTGGAACTGGCGACACCCCGGAAAGCCCAGAAGATTATAAGTTAGCGGAATTGATCACTGATTACACGGTGCTATCATCGACCAAGACTTTATCAGGTGAGTATGGCAAGGAGGCAGTGATATACAGTCGTGTTATTCAGGCAGGTGAAAGCGGGCTTACAATTAAAGAACAGGGATTAGTATTAGGGTTATCAGGATTTAGCATATTGATTGCACGTGATGTACTCCCAGAGCCGGTAGTATTACAGCCAGGAGAAAAGCATACGTTCACGATGACGATTGGTTTGGAGTGATTAAGTGAACAAAGCACAAAAGCAGGTAACACAGGCACAACTAAATAGAGAGAAGCAGACTATCAAGGAACTCAAGCAAGTATATCAGAAAGCCTTGAGGGATTGTGAACAAAAGATAAGGGAGCTCTCAGAACGAACCGATATGGAGAATCTGCAGAGCATCATCTATCAGAAGCAGTATCAAGAAGCTCTGAAAGCACAGCTTGAGGGCATTTTGAGCAACTTGCAGTCTAACTCATATGCAACTGTGTCTGACTACCTGACTAAGTGCTATAGAGACGGTTACACAGGTGTCATGTATGACCTGCAGCAGACAGGAATCCCCATCATCATGCCGATAGATCAGGCGGCAGTTGTGAGAGCTATTCAGACGGACAGCAAGCTCAGTAAGTCGCTATATGACAAGATGGGCGAGGATGTGACATACCTCAAAAAAGCGGTCAGAGCAGAGGTATCAAGAGGCATTGCAAATGGCTCAACGTGGAATGAGGTGGCTGGTAAGCTCTCACGGCACATGGCAAATACTCCGTTCCAGAGGGCTTATAACAATTCTATCCGCATAGCAAGGACTGAAGGGCATCGTGTACAGGTACAGTCAGCGCTGGACGCTCAGCACGTAGCGAAGAGCAAAGGAGCGGACATAGTGAAGCAGTGGGATGCCACCCTTGACGGAGCCACGAGAGAACATCATCAGATGCTTGATGGACAGATCAGGGAAGTGGATGAGCCTTTTGAGGTTGCAAACCTCAAGGTTGAGGCTCCTGGAATGTTTGGAGATCCAGCAGAGGACTGCAACTGCCGTTGTTGCTTATTGCAGAGAGCAAGGTGGGCGCTGGATGATGATGAGCTTCAGACTCTAAAGGACAGGGCAGCATACTTTGATCTTGACAAGACAAAAGAGTTTGAGGAGTACCAGAGAAAGTATTTGGGAATAACCCAGGAAGATATTGATAATTATGTTGAAAGTGTTAAAATAGGTGCAAGAGCGAACTCAGGAAAAAAAGTATTTTATGATGAGAAAAATGACTATTCTATAAAAATAGAAACCTTATCAGATAGTGTAAATGAAAGTCTTTCCAATGCTGCTGAAAATGTAGCAAAATTAGGAAATAAAGATGGGAATGAACACATGCATTTGATTGATTTAGATGGAATAGAACCTCCATATTATGAAACAGATGGTATGCCTGATTCAGTGGGATACAGAGTATGGAAGTATATTAAACAACATCCAGATTCATCATTTGCTTTTGTGCATAATCATAATACGGATAATTCATTTTCACTAACAGACTTGGAGACACCTATAACTTGTAAAAATATCCCTATTCAAATTGCAGTTAGGAATGATGGAGTAAAATATATTGCTATAAGAAAGAAGATGGCACCTGAAGGGTACTACCCTGATATTTACTTTAGAAAACAGTTGGAATCCTTGAATATGGAAGCAAGAAATGGTGATATAACTCCAGCAGAAAGAATGCGAAAGAGAGAAAAACTGCTTACTCAGTTAATATTAGAAGAGTTTTATGGAGGAATAATAACACTAGATGGGCGAAAATAAGGACTGGTCAAATGCTTCGTTACGAGAAGTGCCATACTGGAGAGATGGCATGAGTATCGAAGAATATGAAAAAGAGAGAGATTATTATTATAGAAATATAAAGAATTTTTGGAATGGGACATATGTTCCATTATGGAAACAGAAGAATGATGATTAAGCACTCCGCAGTGGCTGGGTGCTTTTTTATGCACAAAAATAGGAGGATGAAAGAATGCAGAAGTACATTGGAACAAAACAGATTGAGGCAAAACCGATGACAAGAGGCGACTATAACAATTACAGAGGATGGCAGATTCCAGCGGAAGAAAATCCAGCAGATGAAGGCTACCTCGTAAGATATTCAGATGGATATGAGAGCTGGTCGCCGGAGAAGCAGTTTGATGAGACATACAGACCATGTGACAACATGACGTTTGGGATTGCTCTTGAAATGCTCAAGAAGGGCTTCAGAGTTGCAAGAAAGGGTTGGAATGGCAAAGGAATGTTTGTTGTATTCCAGAAGGGATATCCTGATGGCATACCATGTAACAAGCAGACCGCAGAAGTCTGGGGAATCAGCGAGGGTGACTTATTCAAGTGTAACCCATATCTGCAGATCAGATGTGTTGATGGTTCACATTCTATGTGGGTGCCGAGTATAAATGATTGCCTTGCTGAAGACTGGGTAATAGTTGAGTAAAAAATAATAGTTAATTTAGATCATGGTAAAAACATGGTCTTTTTTTATGCCCAAAATCGGCTCAAGGCAGTAAAACTGTGACCGATAAAGAATAACTCTGGCAAGAGTGATAACTGCCATGTGTGGCTACGATTAAAGCCAAGAAAGGATGGAACAATGGAATTAAAGGAACTGTTAGGAGATGACCTGTATAAGCAGGTACAGGCGAAGATTGACGAGAAGAACAGCACAGAGACAGATAAGCTCAAGCATGTAAGATACACAGATCTGTCTGAGGGCAAGTACGTCAGCAAGGAGAAGTATGATTCAGAACTTGAGAAGCTCAACGGACTGATCACCGGCAAAGACACGGAGATCGGAAATGCAAATAAGCTCATAGAGGAGCTTAAGAAAGCCTATAAGGGTGATGAGGGCATGCAGCAGAAGATATCAACTTACGAGACTGAGAATGCAAGACTCCAGAAAGAGCTTGAGGAGACTAAGATCAATTCAGCTATCAAGGTAGCATTGCTTGAGGCTCATGCGGTTGATACTGATTACATGACCTATAAGATCAAGGCGGCTCTCAAGGAGAAGAATGAGGAACTGAAGCTTGATGATGAAGGTCATATCAAAGGTTGGGACAATATGCTCACAGACTTAAAGACACAGTTCCCGGCTCAGTTCACAGCTTCATCCGGCTCAGATGATGGCAAGAGGAACATCATAGAGAATAAGCTGCCAGATGGAAATCAGGGTAATACGAATGCAGAACCTAAGGACTTGGCAGAGGCATTGAGACAGAAATATGAAGGGGACAATACCCAGTAATAAGTAGAAAGGAATGGTGAAAACTATGGCAATGACATTAGAGGAAATCAAGAAGGGTATGAGTGATAAGGTATTCTCACAGATCGTGGATATCTTCCTCAGACAGTCAACAATACTTCAGATGCTCACATTTGATGACTGTGTATCAGCATCAGGTGGTGGCTCAACAATGAAGTACAAGTATCTCAGAAAGGTACTTCCAGCAACAGCAGAGTTCAGAAAGATAGGTGGCTCTTACACTGCATCAGCGGCTACTAAGCAGGAGTGCGAGGCTAATCTTGCAATAATGGGCGGAGCAGTTCAGATGGATAGAGTACTCAATAGAGTAGCCGGAAACTTTGACAATATGGCATATCAGATAGAGGAGCATATCAAGGCAGTGGTAAACCTCTTCCACTATACACTAATCAATGGTGATGCAACTACAACAGCATCAACTGATCACCCTGAGTTCCAGGGACTTGATTCCATGCTCGCAGGAACGACGACAGAATACGGCACAGACAAGGCTATTGATCTGTCATCTATCACAGCGATCAAGTCTAATGCTGATGAGTTCTATGAGGCACTGAGCCTTCTTGTCAAGACCACAGATGCTGATGCGGTGCTCACTAACACAGAGATGATCACCAAGATTCAGACAGTGGCTCGTATCCTTGGATACAAGACAGAGAGTGAGGAAGCATTCGGAAAGCGTGTCACTACTATTGATGGTGTCAAGCTTGTTGATATGCAGGACTATTACACTGTAAGCAGTGGTGCTGCAACTGCTGGCCATGTTGTCAAGAAGGGACTTTCAAGAACCATCGCAAAGGAGAGTTCGGCAACAACAGGTCTTACAGACGTCTATGCAGTCAAGTTTGACGTAAACGATGGATTCCACGGAATCAGCCTGAATGGCGGTTCAGTGATTGATCAGTATCTTCCAAACTTCAACGAGCCTGGTACTGTCAAGGACGCTGAGGTTGAGATGATTGCGGCTACAGTTCTGAAGAATACACAGCATGCAGGTGTACTCAGAAATATCAAGATTGCATAAGGAAGGATGGGTGATTGAATATGGCAACAAAGGAAACGAAGACAGCAAATCAGACAAGTGAAGTTATTGAGTCTGTAGTGGCAGGGCCAAAGACAGAGAGTGAGCCTACAGGCTGGACAGTATCTGTTAATAATAACGCTGCTTACTGTGGAATTGGCGCTGGTGGTGTCCAGTTCGCAAACGGAAAGGCAGAGATCACATCTAAACGTATGGCAGATTGGTTCACGGAGCATGATGGATATACTGTTATCCCTAAGAAGTAAGGCGGTGGTCATATGATCATGACTGTCGATGAACTTAAGAAGTACGTAGACACCAAGGAGAAAGCTCCGGTGCTTGAGGCTAAGCTTCAGGCACTTGAGCTGTTGATCCGGAAGTACACAAACAACAACTTCCAGGATCGGAACAGGCGGTTTGTGGCTCCTGTGGATGTGACAGGCTTTCAGTATGCATCTGAGCTGTTCAAGGTTGGCGACACTGTACAGGTGTCAGAATCACACTATAACGATGGCTTATACACCATCAAGGCTGTAGATATGGACAATGGACATATAGAAGTGAATGAGGAGCTTGTAAGCGAATCGGTCGCCATGGTGACAAAGGTAGTATATCCGATGGATATCAAGCTGGGAGTAGCAAATATGCTTTCATGGGACCTGAACAATCGGGATAAGGTCGGTGTACAGTCTGAGACCATCAGTAGGCATTCTGTGACCTATTTCAATATGGATGGTGATAATTCCCTCATGGGATATCCAAAGTCACTTCTTGGTTTCTTAAAACCGTACATGAAAGCGAGGTTTTGAGATGCGAGGAATAGGCGGAAATGCAGTTGCAGATATACAGGTTAAAAGCATAACCAGAAATGAGATAGGCGAACAGGAAGTCACATGGATATCTGAAGATACCTTGACCGGATGGCTTGACCTCTCAGGCGGTGACAGTAAGTACACAACATACAATGCTAAGGTGCAGGAATCCACGCATATGTTCATAGCTGATTATAAACGTCTCAGTGACATGATCAAGGCTGAGAATAGCCGTATGGTGGTTAATGGTCAGGTATATGACATTATGCTGATAGATGACCCCATGGGCATGCATGAGCAGCTTGAGATATATCTGAAGTATACAGGAGGTCAGTAATGGGAAATGTGGAGTTCACAGACAACAGAATTAAGGTTGAGGCGGCTCTGGATGACGCTGTTATTGCATTCTTGTACGAGGCAGCCGGAGAGGTAGAGGCACAGACTAAGAGAGCACAGACGAGAGTAGACACAGGACAGACAAAAGGTGCATGGTCGCATCATGTAGATGAAGATAAAGGCGAGGCGGTTATCGGTAATCCTCTTGAGAATGCTATCTGGGAAGAATACGGCACAGGTGAATACGCACTGAAAGATAATGGACGCAAAACCCCATGGGCCTATAAGGATGAGCGTGGCAACTGGCACACAACTCATGGTAAAAAGCCTCTCAGACCTTTACAGAAAGCCTTTGACAAGACCAAGAGCAAGATTATCAAGCGACTTGGCTCTATTCTCAATCAGACATTCAGAGAGTAAGGCGGTGATGGCATGACGACAGAGACATTATCATATATCAACAGTGTACTCAAAGATGAGCTTGAGATTCCATACGCATTCATGGAGTGGCAGGATGACCCGCCGGAGGCATATTATGTTGGTGAATACTCCGAGGGGGATACTCCTGAGGAAGATGGATGTCAGGAAATAACATTCATCATAGACGGCTTCACAAGAGGCTCTTGGCTCAGCCTGGAGAAGTACAAGCAGAAGATAGAACAGAATATTGAACGGACGGCAATTCTTGCAAGTGGTGCGGGGGTTGCCGTTTTTTATGGGAATGCGTCACCAGTGCCAACAGGGGATGCAGACCTCAAACGTATACAGATCAATTTGACTATTAAAGAATATAAGAATGGAAGGTGATTATATCATGGCAGATACATTAACTTATGAAGAGTTTAAGTCATCCGGTATCACAGACAAGACACCGAAGAACATTGTGTTTGGTGCCGGAACGATTCACAAAGGGCTCAAGTATGACGCATCAAAAAAGACATGGAACTTTGCTGAATCTCTAATCGGTGCAACATCCGGCGGTACAAAGCTGTCAATCAAGCCTGAGCTCAAGGATATAGAGGTTGATGGTGAGCTTGTTAAGGTTAAGGAGTTAACAGTTAAGACAGGTGAGACAGCACAGATGGATACTAACATGGTGGAGCTGTCGCCTGAGACGATCAAGATGGCTATTATCGGACAGAATGGCACATCAACAGCGGAAGGATACGATGTGATCGAATCCAAGGCAAGAATTGAAAAGGATGATTACATTGAGAACTTCGGATATATAGGAAGATTCTTAGATGGTCGTCCTGTTATCGTGATTTTTGATAACGCTCTCTGTACATCAGGCCTTGAGATAGAGGGCAAGAACAAGGAGAATGGCACATTTGCGCTGACTATGGAGTGCTATGCGGATCTGTCACCGGCAGCTGATACACTGCCATACCACATCTATCTGCCTACTGGTACGACAACGGAGCAGGTTCAGCAGTCTATAGATTCCAGCACAGAAGTAAACTAATTGACATAGAAAAGGAGAGATAATCATGGGAACAACCGAGATAAAAGAGAACAAAGATATAGAAGTAGTAGAGAATGATGAAGTAGTTGAAGAGGCAGAAGTAGTTGAAGATGCCGAGGCAACAGAAGATGTGCAGGAGATCAAGCCATATACACTTAGAAATCCAAAGGCTACAGATATAGCTGCATTCCTGAAACTGTTCAGCAAGCTGGGGGTAAAGGACTTCAAAGATTCATTCAGCGGCAATGGGTTCAAAGAGCTCATTGCGAAGGAACGTGAGAAACTTGCTGGTGATGAGGATGATGAGGACACATCGAAGTTCCTTGAGAATGTGGGTATTGGTCTTGCATTCGAGCTTGTAGATGTGATCCTGACAAAGCTGTCAGACTGTCAGCGTGAGGTATTTGTCTGCCTGTCACACCTGTCAGGTATGACAGTGGATGAGGTAGCAGATCTTGACCTCTCTGTGTTCACACAGATGTTATATGATGCGGTCACACTTCCGGGCTTTGCGGATTTTATCAAGGTTGTTTCAAGATTGTTCGAGAAGAGACAGTAGGCTATCTCAAGTTCATGGATCTGATATTTCACAGATATGCGGATCCGTACACTCTGCTTGATACGATGCTGGACAATCAGAGCTTTGATGAGTTTGTATGCACGTTTGTGCGTCTTGACGATGATGACAAGCTCTGGGATATGTATATTCACAAATGTTGGGAGAACATATCATTTAATGACTTCAAGGCAAGGCTGTATGGCACATCAGGTGGCAGTTCACAGCCGGTCAGATCAGGGGCATTTGAAAGCAGAGACGAACTTGAAACAACCATAAAGGATTCCATGTCGATCATAGAGAATTTTATACCATAGGGGCACACAGAACGTGTGTCTCTATTTTTTATTATCGAGGAAAGGGGGTAGACCCTTTTGGAAGTATTTAAGATACTGGGAAAGATTGCCATAAAAAATGATGAGGCTAAGAAAAGCTTAAATGAGACAAGTGAAACTGCTGAGAAGACGCAAAGTAAGCTGAGTAGGATATTCCAGTCTATAGGCAGAAGTGCTATAAAAAGCAACTCGGAGATATCGGAAAGCAATGCTAATACAGGTAAAAGCTTGTCACAAATAGCAGCCGAATCAGGAAAGACAGTCAACCAGTTAAAAAGTGATGTGGGAAAAGCTGCAGCAGAGTATAGAAAGCAGGGGATGAGTGCATCTGAAGCTATGAAGAAAGCCTATGCAGACATTGGATATGTAGCTGGTGAGACGCACAAGAAGGTAGACAAGCACCTTGATAAGACTGGAAAGAAGACAGTGGATATCAAGGCTAAAATGAAGTCAATGTTTTCAGCCATAGGTAAAGGTGCTCTTACATCAGTAAAAGCACTAGCTAAAGTATCAGTAGCGGCGGCTAAGATTGGAGTAGTCGCAGCTACCGTTGTGGCGACTGGTTTAACTGCAATGACAAAGAGTGCTGTAGAGCAGTATGCGGACTACGAGCAGCTTGTTGGTGGTGTTGAGACACTGTTCAAGGACAGCTCAGATAAGGTAGTTGAGTATGCAAATAATGCATATAAGACGGCGGGACTGTCGGCGAACGAGTATATGGATACTGTAACGAGCTTTTCAGCGTCATTACTACAAGGCCTTGAAGGTGATACAGCGCAGGCTGCCGAGTATGCGAATCTGGCCATAACAGACATGTCAGATAATGCCAACAAGATGGGCACTGATATGGCGTCTATACAGAATGCATATCAGGGATTTGCTAAGCAAAACTACACGATGTTAGATAACCTCAAGCTTGGCTATGGTGGTACTGCATCCGAGATGGCAAGGCTTATCAATGACTCAGGTGTACTTGGTGACACCATGACTGTTACAGCAGATAATGTCAATAGTGTATCGTTTGATAAGATGATTGAGGCTATTCATGTTGTACAGACCGATATGGGGATAACCGGCACAACCGCAAAAGAGGCAGCCACTACAATACAGGGATCTATCGGCATGATGAAGTCCGCATGGGCTAATCTGCTCATTGGTATGGCTGACCCATCTCAGGATATGGGAGTGCTGATGAATAACCTTGTTGATTCTGTGATGGCTGTAGCTGATAACCTTGTACCACGAATAGCAGACACACTGCCAAGGATAGTTACAGGTATATCAAGTCTTGCACAGAAATTGGCACCATATATACCGCCACTTATAGAACAGATACTGCCATCACTTATACAGGGCGCAACATCGTTGCTGTCCGAATTGGTGAATAACCTTCCTGGCATACTTGAAACCTTGTTGCCGGGTATAGGTGGAGAACTGGGGCAGTCGATATCAACCGCTCTAAATTCTATTTTTAGCACCCTGACATCGATTTTACCATCGATTCTGCAGTTAGTGGGACCAGTACTGACAACATTGTCAACATTGCTTGATTTACTTTTACCACCGATGATGCAGATCATTCAGACGATCTTGCCACCGCTTACAAACCTGGTAAATATGCTCCTGCCGCCGGTGACTCAGATTATTCAGTCTTTACTGCCTGTTTTGATGGCTATTTTGCAGCCTATATTTGGTTTACTGCAGCCATTTTTAGATTTGCTAACTCCGATCATTGATTTGGTGATGCAGGTGGTCGGACCACTGACAGATCTTATCAATATGATATTACCTCCGTTAGCTGAGCTGTTATCAATGCTGATTGAAGAGTATCTGAATATCTTGAAACCGATACTTGAATGGTACTGCAAATTGCTTTCAGGAACACTTAAGAAAGCAATACAGCTTATTGTTACAGCAATCAATAATTGTAGAGAGTCATTTACTGCTGCATGGCGGGGAATCAAGAAAGCGTGGGATGCTGCACCAGAGTTCTTTAGTGGAATATGGTCAAGCATTAAGGGGGCTTTTTCTGCTGTGGGCACATGGTTCAGTGATATATTCAGCAAGGCATATAATGGGGTTAAGAATAAATTTTCTCCGATAGTGAACTTCTTCTCAGAAACATGGCAGAAGATCAAGAATATATTTAGCAAGGTTGGAACAGCAATAGCAGACGGATTATCTGGTGCTGTGACATCAGCGGTCAATGCGATACTGAGCAAGGCTACAGGGATTATCAATGGCTTTATCCGGGCAATTAACTCGGCGATATCTATTTTGAATAAGATACCAAAAGTATCAATATCAAGAATAGATGAACTTGATGCCCCTCAGCTTGCTGAAGGTGGTGTGCTTGCAAAAGGCCAGGTCGGTATCCTTGAGGGCAATGGAGCTGAGGCTGTAGTGCCACTTGAGAAGAATACTGGCTGGATCAAGAAGGTAGCCGAGGATATGGCAGAGGCTACAGGTGGAGCAGTGACTGGTGATTCGGAATCACTGAAGGTACTTTATAAGATACTGGAGATCATAAGACACATAGATGACAACATGTATGAGTGGATACTGACAGCTCTTACAGAGGGTGTGAGATTGAAACTTGACGGCAGAGAGTTCGGAAGGATGGTGAGAAATGCTTGAACAGCTTAGATATGTGAATCATCTCGGAGAAGTTGTAGAATTTGGCAAGAAAGGAATATTTGCAAACAGCAATGATCTCAGAGATTACGAATGGGCATATGACAGTGACAAAAGCCGTGCTGAGAACTTTAGAAAGGGGGTGGCCTCAAAGACCATCCCTGTTGTTATATCGGCAGAAAGTAAGAAGAAGTGTATCGATCTTAAGAATAGACTGTATGAGGTTTGTGAGAAGGATATTATAGCAGAACAGAAAGGGAAGCTCTATATAGGTGATTACTATCTTGAATGCTATGTGTATAGCTCCGCCAAGAGCAATTATCTTGATACCGGTACAACAATTAACATATCCCTCAAAGTAGTTGCAGACAGCATCAAGTGGATAAAGGATGAGATACATAGCTATAGGTATATACCAGATACGTCTACAGATGGTAAAGGCTATGAATACGACTATGACTATGACTATGCTCCGATGACAGATCACATAGGTAAGCTCAGTGTTGATGATATGAAGTCATGCGATTTTATATTAGATATACACAACGGTGCTGCTGATCCTGTCATATATCTAGACAGTCATTGTTACAGCGTTAAATGTATTGTTAGTGCTGGGGAGCATTTGATAGTCAATACCGCAAAATCTACGGTGACGCTTGTGAAAGCCAATGGTGATACTGTAAATATGTTTAGATACAGAGACAAGCAAAGCGATGTGTTTAAAAGGATAGTACCAGGCGATCATCGTGTGATGTGGAATGGAAGTTATGATTTTGATATAACAATCATACACGAAAGGGGCGAGCCAAAATGGACATAAAGCTTGTATATACGGACCCGGTAAGGATAGAGCAGGGCTATTTGCATAATTTCAGTGCAGATGTAGACGTTGCTAAAGATAAGGATTTTGAGATTACAGTAGCTCAGGACAACAACATCCTGCAAGGTGGCTCCTGGTGGTATATCAACAATACTGAATACGGTGGCATAGTTGATAATGTTGGAGTTGTTACTGCGGACAGGGAGATTAGATATACTGGTCGGAATCTCAGAGGCATTTTGTGTAATAAGATAATCGAACCACCTCAGGGTGAAGATTACAGAGTTGTATCAGGTGATGCCGTCGCAGTGATCAACAACCTCATTGAAGAGGCTGGACTTAGCAGCATATATAGGATGACAGGCGAATCATGGAATGTACAATTATTTCAGTTTAACAGATATGTGAGTCTCTATGATGGCATATGTGCGTTACTGAACACCCAGAACAAGGTTCTCAGGCTTGTGATTAAAGATGGATATGTGACTATGAGCAGTGTTACATCTTACGATTATACAGAAGATAAGGATTGTATGAGGTCTGATATTAACTACAATATCACACAGATTAAGAATAGATATAATCATTTAATCTGTTTAGGACAGGGGGAGCTTAAAGATCGTCAGGTGCTGCACTTGTATGTGGACAGCCAAGGAAACATCACAGATACACAAGTATATACAGGCATGAAAGAGCGCACAGCTGTGTATGACTACAGCTCAGCCTCCAGTATTGGCGAACTCAGAACCGGAGGCATAGCAAGGCTTCAGGAGATCAATGCAGACAGTCTTGACATGACACTTCCAGATATGTCAATGCAGATAGGCGATATCACAGGTGGCACAGAGAAGATTACAGGAGCAACAGTAAGAAAGCAGATAACAAATATCATAGCGAAGATAGATGATAATAGCATAGACATTGAATACTCGGTGTCGTAGCGGAAAGGGTGGAAATATGAAGATAGTAACAGGCAAGACAGGAAAGCAGCATGTAACAAGCGCAGATGATAGAATGTTGAATCAGGCCATATGGGGAGAGTCCGGTATCATATCTGGTGAGAGACCATTACTGATAGATGCAAACACGCTTAGAGTGACTCCTTGTGAGATATTACATCAGGGATGTCATGCAAGGATTCTTCCGGGCGATTACGAAGATTTGAAAATTGACAGTGGAGTAACAGGGCAGAAGCGCATAGATCTTATAGTTGCAAGATACTACATGGATGCTGATGGCATTGAGAGTATGTCATTGACAGTCGTCAAGGGAACGGCTGTATCAAGTGGCACCCCGGTAGCCCCCGACATATATACAGGAGATATAAACGCAGGAGCTGCAGTAGCAGACCTCCCGCTTTGGTCGATATTGATAGATAATCTGAGTGTTGGAGATCCTGAACAGATATGTGCGTCCCTGCCCAATATGAAAGACAAAGTATCGCACGGTGAGGCGTACTCTAAAGATGAGACGGATGCAATCGTAAGCGAGGCAAATTCGCACATAACTAAAGTGGAACAGGCTGTAGCAGCTATTGGAAACATTGCCTCAAAGGCTAATGATACAGCACAGTCTGCCGCAAAAAGTGCACAGTCTGCTGCAACCGCTGCAAAGTCAGCATCAGATGCAGCAGACGCAGCACAAATTGGGGTAGAACGAAACGCTGACAGCATCGAAAAGACCACAAAGATAGCCAAGACCGGCCGAGTCATAAGCAAAACGTCAAGAATTAAGACTACTATTGATGCTAACACAGGAATCGGTGGCGATATGCAGATATTTGAAGTTCCAGCCGGAACAAACGGTGTCTTTGCAGTTGTCAAAAAAAAGGATAAGGGTATAGATTACTATGGCTATGATTACACTTTAGATGGTACGTCATGCAAATTTCAGATCAACGCATACAACAATGCAGCTACAGCTGGATCAATAGAGTTAGTAGTCATTTCGATAGGACCAGCGGCATCCCTTGTTCAGGGGGTGTAGTGTATGTATATAGATACAAATACCATCATTGAAGTTGGCAAAGTGATTGGAGCACTGTTGGTGATAGGTGGCCTGCTCATATCTATATACAAATGGTATGCGAGGCAGAATGAACAGGATGCGGAGATCAAGAAGATGAAAGAGGAGCAGTGCATACTTACATATGGCACACTTGCTTGCCTTAAAGGTCTCAAGGAACTTGGCTGTAATGGACCAGTCACAGAGGCAATTGACAAGATGGAAAAGCACCTGAATAAAGCGGCACATGATCAGGAATAGAATATTTATATAAGGAAGGAGATTTTTATGGATAAGTTAGCAATATTACTTTTAGTGGTGGCAGTGATCTGCACCCTCATAACCGTCATAACAGAGTTTACAAAAGAGGTTGGAGTCTTAAAGAAGATACCAACCTCTTTTCAGGTATTAGTGACAAGCATTATCATATGCGAGATATGTTTGTTTGTAGCATTATCATATTTTGATGTCCGGCTGTTGTGGTATTACCCTGTAGCTGTATTCTTTGGTGCTTTTATTATTGCATTCATATGCACCAGAGGATGGGACTACTTGATTGAAATATTTAAGAGATTTTACAGAGGCGGAGATATAGAGAAAAAGGAGCGTGATGGGAAATGAATGGAATAGACATCAGTGCATGGCAGGGGGATGCAGGCATCAACCTTGCTAAAGTGCCGTTTGACTTTTGTGTTATCAAGGCGACAGAGGGAACAGACTACAAGAACAGATACTTTGCAGCGCATTGCGATAAAGTTTTGAGTAGAAAAAAACTTCTGGGAGTATACCACTATGCAAATGGCGGAAATCCACAGAAAGAGGCTGATAGCTTCCTGACCTACTGTAAGAAGTACATCGGCAAAGCAATTCTTGTACTTGACTGGGAAGCAAAGAACAACCGTCTGTTTGGTGTCAAAGATCTGGAATGGTGCTTACAGTGGTGCAGCTACGTACAGAAAAAGACAGGCATTAAGCCGCTGATTTACATCCAGAAGAGCGCCATGGATGCTGTGAAGAAAGCTGGATATGGTCTGTGGATAGCTCAGTACCCGGATTATGTTGAGACCGGATACCAGGAGCACCCATGGAATGAAGGAGCTTATAACTGCCTTATCCGTCAGTACACATCTGTCGGTAAGCTCTCAGGTTACAGCGGCAGCCTTGATCTTAACAAGGCATATATCAGTGCAGCATCATGGCGTAAGCTGGCTACTAAGGCTGTGAAGATTGCCACTATTAAGCCGGTAAAGAAGAGTGTCAATACGATTGCAAGGGAAGTCTTGGTTGGCCGCTGGGGCAACGGAGCTGATCGCAAAGCAAGGCTCACCAAGGCTGGATATGACTATGCGAAGGTCCAGGCAGCGGTCAACAAGCTCGTCAAGGCATCGCAGATGTCAGCAGACAATGTTGTAAATGCGGTTGCACATGAAGTTATCGCAGGCCGCTGGGGCAATGGTCAGGAACGTATTGACCGCCTTAAGGCAGCAGGTTATGATCCTGATAAGATTCAGCAAAGGGTTAATGAAATCATGATGTAAAATACAAATAATAAACAAAAGAAGGTCTAAAGCTCATCACAGAAATGTGATGAGCTTTTTTTTAAATTAATTGAAAATACTAATTGACAATACACGGTAAACAGTGTAAAATACAGATATAAAATAAAAACGAAGGGAGAGAACGATATGCAGTATACAATAGAAATGGCATGTGGACACAAGGATATTGTTAATATAATTGGGAAGGCGTCAGAGAGAGAGAGGAAAATCAAATATTATGAGTCTTGTGGATTGTGTCAAAAGTGCTACGCAGAAAGACGAGAGCAGGAAAGATTAAAAAAAGAAAAGGAAGCTGAGGAGAGGCGCAATTCTGGAGAATTAGATATACAGCCTCAGCTAGAATATTTGCCATATTGTGAATGGGAAAATGAGGATCCTATTTTAAATATATGTATTAAAGGGGATGATACAAAGTCAGTAAAGGATAATTTAAAATCTATGGGATACAAATGGGACGGCAACAAATGGTCTAAAAAAATTTCCCAGGCTGCAATATTGGAAGAATGTAGCAAGCTGGCAGAAATTGGTTCTGTATATACAAAAGATCCTGAAATAACCAAAGATAACTTAGAAAAATTTATGAAAGAGCATTTAGAGTATGCCATAAAAAGACATGAAAAGTGGGAGAAAATGAGAATTAGACTAGAGAAAATGAAACCTCAAAAGCCGGAAATCATAACAGGAAAATGGAATCATAAAATATATGGAAAGACTGGAAACTACTCAATATATGTAAATGATGTAAAAATAAATATAGCAGACAATATTGCCAGTGAGATAAAAAAATATGAAAAAGAATCTTGTGAATGGGATGAGATGTGGGCAGTAAACATGAGAAATATCCAGAATGGATTATAGAATATAAAAAAATGGAGGGAATATGATGAGTACAAGATCAAGCTTAGAAGGAATACCTAATGTAACAAAAGATTATTACAAGAATTTACCTGAGGAATTAGTCCCTTTTAATTATTATTTTGACGACATGGAGACGGGACATGTTATCATGGCTATCCCTAAGTGCTTCCTGGATGAAGCACTTAAGGATGGCAACATGGATGACTATGAATGTCCGTTCCCTGTAAAATGGGTGCTGGAAAAAGGATATGAAATAATAAACTCACATGTAGTATGTGACGGGGCGTATGATGACTGCTTGGGATTAGTCATTGATGAGCAATATTATGAAGTGGAGTAAAAGAAATATATGGTAAAAAAATTAGATTACGATGAATTTATAAAAGAGACACAAATTAAATATAAAAAAGCATTACAAAAATGCGATTTAACAGAAGAACAGGCAGATATGGCCTGTGCTGTATGGGGAAATAATAATTTTACTCCAGGCAGATTTGGCGATCTTTACCTTCACTATTTATATGAAGAAAGAGTGAAGGCTGCACTTAGACTGTTAAGGTTTATCAAAAAAGATACTGATCGTTTGGATCTGGAATATGTAATTGAGTCACACTTCTGGCTCAATGAAGTAGTTCACTTTTGGGAAGCAAATGATTATAAAAAAATATCTTTAATTTCAATATCGAACGAAAATATATCAGGATATTACATAGTTGATGACTGGTCCGAAATTGCTAAAGAGGAAGAAGAGGATATAGATGATGATGGAGCTTTCAATAACATATATTTGGTTCATGTAAACGATAGCTTGGACGAGTTAAATATTAGAACAATTTTAGCTGAAAAGTGGAGCTACTTGTACAATGAAATAATACTTGCAATAAAAGGAAAAGGTGAGATATGATAATTTATTTAGATATTTTAAAAAAACTGTCAGATGCGGGATATAATACCACTCGTATCAGGAGAGAAAAACTAATTTCTGAGTACACATTACAAAACATAAGGGAAGGCAAGACTGTAACTTTAGATACTATTAATACGATCTGCAGGTTGACAGGTTTACCTGTTGAGAAGATTATAGAATACCACCCGGATTAGGGTGGTATTTTTTAGGGGCAATTTAGGGGCAAAAAGTTGATTTGCCATGATGCTGCCATGAGTAACGAAAGTGTAAGGAACGTAGGAAATAAGCCGTTTTTGAGTATATGTGAGCATACACAAAAACATAGCGATTTTAAACCTGTGGTTTATCATTGCATATCTAATGTTCAGTCAAAACACAGGTAATCAGCCATTCATCTGCTTCAAAAACTATAATAAAAGAGATGAAGGACTGATTACCGTCCGTCCCTTACTTCTCCGGATGCTCCGTCAGCCAATGCTCAATAACCTGCGCATCAGAGTGGCACTGCACAAAAGTTCCATTGATCCTCTGGGTGCTCTCGATACCCTTTCCTGTGGTGATGACAAGCTCGCCAGGCTGAGCCTCATCGAGTGCTCGCGTCAGAGCCTCCTCTCTGTCGACAATTATATAGCATGGCTTTGTGATGTACTGCTTGATTTCCTTGCAGATATCCTCACAGGACTCAAAACCAGGATCCTCCATGGTGAGAACGACCTTGTCGGCATACTGCTCAGCAAGTCTACCCATGTCTTCACGGCGTTTCTTGTAACGCTCGCCGCCGCAGCCAAATACGACGGTGATTGACTTTGGCTTCATGGTTTTTTTAACCATCTCATACAGTCTGTACATGCTTATATAGTTGTGGGCGTAGTCAATCATAAATGTACGATCCTTCCAGTGATATACCTGAAGTCGTCCTGGAACGTATATGTCTCTGATACTGCTTCTGATCTGTTCGTTTGGAATGCCGATGAGCAGAGACGAGATGATAGCCGCAACGATGTTCTCCACATTGTAGTCACCTATCAGGTTGGTGTTGTACGCTCTGTTCTCTCCTCCGTATATAAGCTCAAAGTAGCTGTTATGGTCTGTGAGGTCTTCATTGTGGATGCTGGCGAATTCAGTATCCTTTTCAAAGAAATCGTCATCCCTTGACATGAGCTTTTCTACAGATTCCTTGCTTCCATATACAACAACGTGCTTGTCCCTTACTTCATTATATATAGTTTCAAAATATCTTGTGTCACTGTACAGCACAACGTTGTCGCACTGCTTAAGGAAGGATACCTTGCATCCAAGATAGTCCTCCATGGAGGCGTGCTCTGTCGGGCTGATGTGATCGTAGTCGATATTGGTAAATACTCCGACTTTGTAGTGCTCTCCGTAGATACGGTTCATCTTCATGGCCTGGGATGATACCTCCATGATACAGTGAGTGCATCCTTCATTTACCGCCATGTCGAAGTATGTCTGAAGTTCGATAGGCTCCGGAGTGGTGAGTGTGGTTTCAAATACCTTTGTTCCTACGTCTATCTCATGTGTTGAGAATGCAGCACATCTGTTATCAGTGTACTTGTCCAGTATATCCTTCATGACAAATGTGACAGTGGTCTTACCCTTTGTTCCGGTGATACCGACTTTGGTAAGGTTGTCGCCAGGATTGCCGAAGAACCATCTTGCAGCTAGAGCCATGGCCTTTCTTATATCACTGACTATTATATATGGAATGTCTACTCCGTCATACTTCTGCTGTGACAGGTATACGATAGCACCCTGTGAGATGGCGGATTTCAGATATTCTTCTTTAAAAGAAGCACCCTTGCACACAAAGAATGTGCCCGGAACAACATCCTTGGAATTGATGGTTATATGTGTAGGTGAGATATCCTTGCAATCTTCTGAGTAATTTGTCACAAGCTTCTGCTGGCCTAAGATATCCAATAAAGTTGTTAATTGTAAATTTTCTTTCATGGTTTTTCCCCTTGGAATTATTTCTTTAATGATTTCTTTTCAAAAATTCTTTTTAAAATTTCTTTTTTAAATTGCTTTTTAATAATATTTTAAAATGTCAATTTTTGATATTATGCTTTCAATAAGTCGTTATGTCAAATGTTTTATTAAGCATATAAGATGAATCGGCTAGAATCGCGTGGTAGTCAGAGGTTCTTTTTCTTTCATATTTATCCCCATTTTTATTTTCATCTACACACTGATCCTGAAATTTAATGACAGCTCATATTATAACATGTATTGACAAAATATCACCATAAATTTGTGTTGCAAAATTACAGTTATATGTGGATAAAATGCAATAATTTTTGATAACTTTGCGATGCTTGTTGATAACTTGTATCATGTGTGTGGACTTGTGTTGACAAAGGCTTGCCGTTAAATTAAATTGTAAATGCAATTTGCGACATGATTTATGGATCGATATGACAAAAATCTGCAAATTTTTTTCTAAATATATTTTAAATATATTTAATTCGGAAATGTGCACAGGATTAAAAAAATGAATATGTATAAAATAAAAGATATTACATATTATAAAGAGGTGATTGAATGGCTGAATTTGTAACATTATTTATACCATTTGCCGGAACGACCCTTGGAGCGGCTATGGTATTTCTTATGAAAGAAAAAATATCTCCGATGGTGGAGAAAGCACTGCTGGGATTTGCGGCGGGAGTCATGATTGCGGCATCCATATGGTCGCTGCTCATGCCGTCCATAGACATGGCGGAGGCACAGGGAAAGATTGCATGGGTGCCTGCGCTTATCGGATTTGCCCTTGGAATAGTGTTTCTGCTGGTTCTTGATACTTTGATACCGCATCTGCATTTGGAGAGTGATAAGCCGGAGGGAGTTAAAGCAAAATTGCAGAAGACCACGATGATGATATTTGCGGTCACACTCCACAACATCCCTGAGGGAATGGCGGTGGGGGTTGTGTATGCCGGAGCAGCCATGGGCGATGTGGGAGTTTCGATCACTGGAGCATTTGCGCTCTCGATAGGAATCGCCATACAGAACTTTCCTGAGGGAGCAATCGTGTCCATGCCACTTGTGGGTGAAGGCATGAGCAAAAAGAAGGCATTTCTGTATGGAACACTGTCAGGTGCGGTAGAGCCGCTTGGAGGATTCCTCACGGCACTTCTGGCGGTGCAGATTACGCCGTTTCTTCCGTACTTTCTTGCATTTGCGGCGGGCGCCATGCTCTATGTTGTCATCGAGGAGCTCATACCCGAGTCTCAGGCGGGGGATCACAGCAACATAGGAACCATCGGAGCTGCGATTGGCTTTGCACTGATGATGGTGCTGGACGTAGCCCTTGGCTAACTAAAAAATCTCCACATTGGCAAAGGGGACAGGTACCTCCGTCCCCGGCTATTACGTTAAATGATAAAATATCCACAATTACAAATGTTGATTTTATAGGTTGGTTAGATTAAACTAACACCGTAAATCATGTGAGCTTATGTACCCTCTGCAGTCTGCTGAATCGGAGGGACGGCAGGGGGCAATACAAGGAAAGAGGAGGTGCCATGTGCCCTGTGGGCACATATCGTAATGCACCGACGAACTGCCGCCGACCGAAAGGGAGGGGGCGATACAAGGAAAGGAGAAATATAAAAATGATGAATTATCTTGAGATCGAAAAGGTAATAGGAAGAGAGATCCTTGATTCAAGAGGAAATCCAACAGTTGAGGCAGAGGTATATCTGGCAGATGGAACAGTAGGCCGCGGGGCTGCACCTAGTGGAGCTTCCACAGGTGAGTTTGAGGCGCTTGAGCTCCGTGACGGAGACAAATCAAGATACCTTGGCAAGGGTGTCCAGAAGGCAGTAGAGAATATAAATACAACAATCAATGACGTACTTACAGGAATGGATGCGTCTGACATATATGCAGTAGATGCAGCGATGATCAAGGCAGATGGAACAAAGGACAAGTCAAAACTCGGAGCAAATGCTATTCTTGCAGTTTCAATCGCAGCGGCAAGAGCAGCTTCAATCTCACTTGACATTCCTCTTTATAGATTCCTCGGCGGAATCTCAGGAAACAAGCTTCCGGTTCCGATGATGAACATCGTAAATGGGGGATGCCATGCTCTGTCATCAGGACTTGACGTTCAGGAGTTCATGATCATGCCTGTTGGCGCTCCTTCATTTAAGGAGTGCCTGAGATGGTGTGCAGAGGTATTCCATGCACTTGCAGGTATCCTCAAGGAGAGAGGTCTTGCCACATCAGTAGGTGATGAGGGTGGATTTGCTCCGGCACTCAAGTCTGACGAGGAGGCTATCGAGACAATCCTCGAGGCTGTAAAGAAGGCTGGATATGAGCCGGGCAAGGACTTCAAGATCGCTATGGACGCTGCTTCATCAGAGTGGAAGAGCGAGAAGGGCAAGGGCTGGTACAAGCTTCCAAAGGCTGGAACAGAGTACACAGCAGAGCAGCTCATCGAGCACTGGGCAAAGCTTGTTGAGAAGTATCCTATCATCTCAATCGAGGACGGTCTCGATGAGGAGGATTGGGAAGGCTGGCAGAAGCTCACAGCAAGACTTGGAGACAAGGTTCAGCTTGTTGGTGATGATCTGTTTGTTACAAATACAGAGAGACTTGCAAAGGGTATCGAGATGGGATGTGCAAATTGTATCCTTATCAAGCTCAACCAGATCGGTTCAGTATCAGAGACACTTGAGGCTATCAAGATGGCTCATAAGGCTGGATACACAGCAATATCATCACACAGATCAGGTGAGACAGCAGATACAACTATCGCAGATCTCGCAGTAGCACTCAATACATGCCAGATCAAGACAGGCGCGCCTTCTAGATCAGAGAGAGTTGCAAAGTACAACCAGCTCCTTAGAATCGAAGAACAGCTTGGCGACTGCGCAGTATATCCTGGAATCAAGGCTTTCAACGTAAAGCAGTAGGATAATATAAGTAAAATGAATGTTATACAGAATATGTTGCAAGGAAGTAGCACATTCTGCATATAACATATATGGTATTAGCCATACGAAGGCATCTCCACTGACGGAATGAATCAAATATCGGTGGAGGTGCTTTTTTTGCGTGCAACGTGCCAAAGACGGTGTTTGCACATGACTTTGCCGCTTGCAGGGATAATTTGTAAACTTCGGAAATCTATATGGCATATTACAGCTGATCAATTAGTTATCAATTATATAAAAGTGCCTAAAAAATTTCATAATATATGTGCTTATTTTGACATTAAAAATGTGGAATCACTTGACAGATAGTGTTAAACTATACATAGGCTTATCGGGAGGTAGGAATCATGGCTTCAAAAAGAGATTATTATGAAGTTCTCGGCGTCAAGAAGACAGCCACAGACGCTGAGATAAAAAGAGCATATAGAACCCTGGCGAAGAAATACCACCCGGACACGAATCCTGGCGATGCGTCAGCTGCAGAGAAGTTTAAAGAGGCTTCTGAGGCCTACGCGGTACTGTCTGATGCTGAGAAGAGGAAGATGTATGATCAATTTGGAATGGCTGCTTTTGATGGCTCAGGTGGAGCTGCAGGAGGAGATCCATTTGGTGGCGGAGGATTCCACTTTGAAGGTGGAGACTTCGGAGATATGTTTGGCGATATATTTGGCTCGTTTTTTGGCGGAGGAGGAGGTCGCTCACAGAGAGGCGGTTTCGGCGGCTTTAGCGGTAACTTCAATGCCAGAGGCAGAGATATGGAGGCAAGTGTCACGATAGACTTTGACGAGGCTGTCTATGGATGTGATAAGACATTGTCATTCAACGATGGACGTGGTGGAAGTTCACAGTTTAAAGTGCACATACCGGCAGGTATAGACAATGGCGGTGTGATAAGGCTTGCCGGCAAGGGTTATCCCGGAACAGGCAAAGGACAGCCAGGCGATCTGCTCCTACAGGTAAATATCCGGGACAAGGCTGGGTATGAGAGAAAAGGATTGGATATCTACACCACAGCCCTTGTACCGTTTGATGTGGCTGTTCTCGGGGGAGAACTTCTCGTCCACACGATGTTTGGAGATGTAAAGTGTAAGATAGCTCCGGGAACACAGTCGGGCAGCAAGATAAGGCTTCGTGGCAAAGGTGTTCAGGCGAGAGGCGGTAATACCCATGGAGACCATTATGTGACAGTCAGAATTGCAGTTCCAAGGAATATTTCACCGGAGGCTAAGGAAGCACTTAAGAAGTTCACAGAACTAGTGAATAAAGGCTGATAGAGATATTGCCGGAATCGGGTACTGATTTAATGAATTTTGGTGATATGGGATAATATATGTTTTAAGAAATCAGGGCAGTGAGCTCACTTTAAAAGTTCACTGCCTTGATTTTTTATATAGCACAAAATCACATATGAAGATTACTTAAATCAATTGATTTTTGGAGGGAAAGATGTTATTAGATAAAGATATACGCGAGCCTTTATTTGAATTTCTTGAGGAGAGGTACGGAAAGGTGCGGATCCTTGAGGAAAAGACTGTGGGCAGTTCCCGTGCGGATGTGGTAATGGTTATCCCGGACAAGATAGTTGGAATCGAGATAAAGAGTGACGCGGATACATACACACGGCTTGAGAGACAGGTTGCGGATTATGATCTGTATTTTGATCAGAATATCGTTGTGGTGGGAAGCACACACGCAAGTCATGTGGCTGAGCATGTGCCGGACTACTGGGGGATCATATCTGTTGAAGAATATGATACGGGCAGCAAGTCAGATACAGGCAGCAAGCCAGATGCAGGCGAAAATGCAGATGTGAATATGGGTGGCAAAGCAATTGGTGGAGGCACAACTGATCTATCTGATAAGGTGACGCATAAGATAGACTTCTATGTAGTGCGAGAGATGCAGACCAATCCAAAAGCGGATATTCTGCGCACCATCCGAATACTTTGGAGACCGGAGCTTGCGCATATTCAGGAGACCTACAGTCTACCGATGTATAAGGGCAAGAGCAAGGACTTCGTGAGAACCCTCATAGTGGACAGACTTCCGGCGGAGATCGTGCATCATGAGATAAGTGAGATCCTGTTCGAGAGGGACTATGCGGCCATGATCAAGCAGATACAGGAATTCCGCAAAGCCCAGGCGGCAAAGCGCGGCAAGACGGTTCGGAAGAAGAAAAAGAGATACAGAAGGAAGAAGAGAGATGCATAGAGGTGACAGCATGATAAAGAAGTATACATACGGAAAGCCATTTCAGACAGAATCAGTAGTGGTAGATATCGCAGCAGAAAAAGGACAGCCAGATCACGGCAATATAGACTTAACAGCCGGATTTTCGTACACATTTGGTCTTGAGGACAGTGATATAGTGTATGGCCTTGGCGAGGCGAACAGAGGAATCAACAAGAGAGGCTACAAGTACATAAGCAACAATGCAGACAATCCGCATCATCACGAGGATGTATACTCACTGTATGCATCACACAACTTTATTATAGTTTCAGGAGCGCAGACATTTGGCCTGTATTTTGACTATCCATCCACGATCACATTTGACGTGGGATATACGAAGTGCGATGAGCTGCACATTTTCTGTGACAGCGCAGATCTGGATATCTATGTGATAACAGGTGACAGCCCATATGATATCACAAAGCAGTTCAGGAAGATGATCGGAAGGAGTTATATCCCGCCAAAGTTTGCATTTGGATTTGGACAGAGTCGCTGGGGATACAAGACACCGGAGGACTTTGAGACGGTGGCGAGAAAATACAGAGAGAACCACATCCCGATCGATATGGTCTACATGGATATAGATTACATGGACAGCTATAAGGATTTCACCATAAATGACGACTTTGGCGATTTTTCGGAGTATGTGGAGAATCTGAAAAAGGATAATATACGCCTGATCCCGATCATCGATGCCGGAGTAAAGATAGAGAAAGGCTACGATGTGTATGAGGAGGGCGTGGCAAATAACTACTTCTGTAAGAGAGCAGATGGAAGTGATTTCGTTGCGGCGGTATGGCCGGGATATACGCATTTCCCTGATGTGCTGAACCCTGAGGCGAGACGCTGGTTCGGTGCAAAATATAAGATCCTCACGGATGCAGGTATAGAGGGCTTCTGGAATGACATGAATGAGCCGGCGATCTTCTTCACCCCGGAGGGCGTGAGCGAGCTGAAGAAAGCTATGAAGAAGTTCATTGAGAAGGACGAGACTGTGGACGATGTCTGGGGCATCTCGGGTATGGCGGCAGGTGTTGGCAACAATCCGAAGGATTACGCATCTATGTATCACAATGTGGATGGTGAGATGGTGCGTCACGACAAGGTTCATAACCTCTTTGGATATAACATGACAAGGGCGGCAGGCGAGGCGCTTCGCGAGATCTCACCAGATGAGAGACGACTTTTGTTCTCCAGATCGTCTTATATAGGAATGCATCGTTATGGCGGCGTCTGGATGGGCGATAACAAATCGTGGTGGTCACACATCCTGCTCAACATCAAGATGCTTCCGTCCATGAATATGTGCGGTTTCCTGTATACGGGCGCGGATCTCGGCGGATTTGGCTGTGATACTTCAAGGGATCTTCTTCTCAGATGGCTCGCACTCGGTGTGTTCACTCCGCTCATGCGTGACCATTCTTGTGAGGGCACAAGAAATCAGGAGTGCTATCAGTTTGAGCATATAGAAGATTTCAGGAATGTGATCGGTGTCCGTTACCGATTGCTTCCATATATATACAGCGAGTACATGAAGGCGGCCTTGACGGACGACATGATGTTCAAGCCACTGGCATTTGAATATCCAGATGATAGGATTGCGGCTCATGTTGAGGATCAGCTCATGCTTGGAAATGAGATCATGATCGCACCGGTTTACACGCAGAATGCCATCGGAAGATATGTGTATCTGCCAGAGAATATGATGCTTGTAAGGTTTACGGCAGATGGCTCAGTGGAGCAGACGGAGATGCCTGCGGGACATCACTTTGTTGAGGTACCTTTGAATGAAGTTATCCTTTTTGTAAGAAGTGGCAAATGTATACCTGTCGTGGATGTGGCGGAGTGCGTTGCTGATATTGACAAGACCACAATGCAGCTGATCGGTTATAAGAACAGCAGTTATATGCTGTACGATGATGACGGTTATACAAGGGAGTATGATCTGGAGAAGAATTGTGCATTATTATTTAAGTAAGGAAAGTGAAGTCATGAAGAACGTAAAATTAATTGCATCCGACATGGATCACACACTGCTTATGGAGAATGGAAAACTCCCGGATGGTTTCTTTGATTACATTGACAGGCTGGATGAGAAGGGGATTCGTTTTGTTGTAGCCAGCGGAAGACCGATGTACACCCTGAGGGATATGTTCGGAGACAAGATGGATAAGATGGTGGTCATCGGTGATAACGGTGCGGCTATTTCCAATTGTGGCAAGATCATATACAAGAGCCTGATGGATGTGGAAGAGTACCAGAGTATGATACGCTTTGTGGAGGACGAGACGGATGGTGTTGCTGTACTGTGTGCTCTATCCGGAGCATATGTCCTGAAAAAACATGAGAAGTATGCGAAGTTTTTCAAAGCATTTCTCAGTAATCTTGTGTTTGTTGATGATATGAGAAGCCTTGACGTCGAGGCCAATAAGTTTACGATATTTGCTCCAGATAAGGATGCAGCCGTGAAGTACAAAGAGATCTATACGCCACGTTTTGGAGATAACTTCTCAGTCACTGTGGGCGGAAGAGAATGGATCGACATCATGAATAAAGGTATCAATAAGGGAATGGCCATGAGAAAGATCGGAGAACTTCTTGGTATCGATACCAGCGAGATGATGGCATTCGGCGACAACTTCAATGATGCGGAGATGCTGAAGACGGTATATTACAGCTATATCGTGGCAAATGCGCAGCCTGGCATGGAGAAGTTTGCAAGATTCCGCGCCCCATCCAATGAGGAACGTGGAGTGCTCCAGGTTATGGAGCAGGTGCTGGCAGCCAACCTGTAGGCGGAGTATAGAAACAGTCATAAATAATGGATAGAAATCAAAGGCTCAGTCTCTTATTAACAGGGGCTGGGTCTTTTAATATATTGATAATGTAAGCAGTGACCACTAAATCTTAATATTAAACGTAATAAGATTGTAAGATGTGGATGTTAGAATAAAATCATCAGATAGAACAGACAAGAAAATGAAAAGGAAGAGGTATCATGAATATATTATCAACCCACAATCTTACAAAGACATACGGAACAGGAGACAATGTCGTGCATGCGCTTACAGATGTGTCACTTGATATTGAAGAGGGAAAATTTGTATCTATCATAGGCAGTTCGGGAAGCGGAAAGTCAACACTTCTAAATCTCTTAGGAGGTCTCGACAGGCCAACATCAGGAGATGTTATACTGGACGGCAAAGCTATTTTTGAAATGGACGATGAGGCACTTACGATATTCAGAAGACGAAAGATAGGATTTGTCTTTCAGAATTACAACCTGGTGCCAATATTAAATGTGTACGAGAATATAGTGCTTCCGATCGAGCTGGATGGAACAAAGATAGACACTGCGTATGTAGATAAAATTATGGATGTGCTCGGCTTATCGGAAAAGAAATTTTCCATGCCGAACCAGCTGTCAGGAGGCCAGCAGCAGAGGGTTGCGATAGCCAGAGCGCTGGCAGCAAAACCTTCTATCATATTGGCTGATGAGCCGACAGGCAATCTGGACAGCAAGACCAGCATGGATGTCATTGCACTGTTAAAGCTGACTGGTAAAGAGTTTGCACAGACGATAGTGATGATCACTCATAATGAAGAGATAGCAACCATGGCAGACCAGATGATACGGATCGAAGATGGCAGAATCTTCTCAGCAGGAGTACCAGATGGGGGTGAGAAGGATGCTTAGAAACAATAACCAGGCGGCGGTGAGCAGGATATATCACCGCATGTTAAAGCAGAACAAAGTGCGAAATGTAATTGTTATTCTGGCGATCGTTCTCACAACATTTATGTTCACGGCTGTATTTACATTGGGATTTTCCATAGCTAAAAATCTTAACCAGATGCAGCTCAGACTTCAGGGGACAAGATCTTCTATATATATGGAGCATCCATCTGAGAATCAGATAACAGATATACAGTCCTGTCCGTCACTTCTTGCGGCGGGAATACAGATCGATGCACAGACGGTAAGCACGGAGTCAGGCAAGTACAGATATCTGCTTCAGTATGATGATGACACGGAATTTAATGAGAATCTGAAACCGGCCATAACCGATATAAATGGCAGTTATCCGAAGGATGAGAATGAGATAATGCTCACAAAGCAGATACTTGACAATATGGGTATCACGTCGCCGAAGGTAGGTCAGAACGTTACTTTGGTGATGGATGGTGAGAGGAAAAATTTTGTGCTCTCAGGCTGGTACACAGGATTTGCCAAGAGCAGCGTATGCCTGGTGTCAAAGAAATATGTGGATTCCCAGGGAATAGATATGCAGAAGGATGGACGTGTCAGTATCTCCGCAAAGGAGGGCAAGGGTGATAAACTCCAAGATGAACTTGAGAAGAATGTTACTTTGAGACAGGACCAGAAGTTTGACGTGAAATATGATGTTCAGTCTGAAAATGGTTCAAACCGTGTTTTTATAGCTATAAGTATAGGCATTATAGCTCTTATGATACTCCTTAGTGGATATCTTCTTATATATAATGTAATGTACATATCTGTTACAAAGGATATAAGATTCTATGGAATGCTGAAGACCATCGGAGCCACGATGTCCCAGATACAGAAGATAGTGAAAAAACAGGCACTATATCTGGCTTGTATAGGAATTCCGATGGGTGTACTCCTTGGAACGGCGGTGTCATTTGGCGTTGTTCCTCTTGCTATGAACATGCTGTCGGTAGACAGGGAAGCTGCACTTTCATCGGCGGTCAGTTTCAATCCGGGAATATATGTATTTTCCGTGGTATTTGCATTTGCAACTGTATTTATAAGTGCAAGGAAACCGGCAAAATATGCCGGGAAGATATCTGCAATCGATGCTATGAAATATGCTGGAAATATATCGGGAACAAGATATAAGTCCACCAGTGGAGGAAGGCCCTGGAAGATGGCATGGAGGAATGTGTTTCGTGAAAAAAAGAGAAGTATACTTGTGTTCGCATCAATATTCATGGGTTCAGTTACATTTCTGTGTGTGAATACATTTATATCATGCATGGATGCGGACAGTTATATAGAGCACTATATTCACAATGATTATGTGCTATATGGCGACGGAGAATCAGATAACTCTAAGCCTCAGGCGACCATGGCAGATATCGCGGATCAGATGCGAAACATTCCGGGTATGGGTACTGTAGAGGTGGACAGAAGCGCAAATGTAAGACTGCCATTTGATGCTGAACTTTATGCACCGTTTATTGAGACCGAGGATGACCCGGAATCTCTTGCGACATTTTATGAGACAACGACCAACAGTGAGGCACAGTATGGGGCACCGCTGATATCGGTCAATTCAGATATGATAAAGCTCTACAACAAAACTGCCAGACAGAAGATTGATATAGATGCATTCGAAAAAGGAGAGGTATGTCTGATAGGTTATGTAGATTCCATATCAGCGTCGGAGCGGATGACGGATAAGACTCTGACACTTGTAAATGACCAGACGGGCAGGAAGAGACAGATCTCAGTCGGTGCAGCCATGATGAGGACAGAGCAGTCAGCAATCACCGCCGGATACTACTGGGTACTTGGTGGAGCTCCGGAGGCGATATTTGTGAGTGATGCGGTAATGGATGATCTGTTTCCGGATGCGGAGATCTCATGCATCATTGCGGATGCGGAGAAAGGAAAAGAAACAGAAGTGACACCATATGTACAGCGCATCGTAAAGGAAAATCCAATCATAGCCGGGAGTGATATCAAGTCGGTGGAGGGCTCGGAATTCAAGAAGTCTATGCTGTCGCTTGAGGTGATAGGTGGTGGAATGTCGATCATATTGATACTTATCGGAGTGGTGAATTATATCAATGTCATGATCACCGGTGTATATACGAGAAAACTGGAACTGGCAGTGCTTGAGAGCGTTGGAATGACAAAGAGGCAGATACGTAATATGCTTATGTACGAAGGCATGTTTTATGGTATTATAACAACAGTACTTATTGTGACGCTTGGAAGCCTTATGATGTATGGAGCTGGCCGGCTAAGTGTGAATATAGCCGATTATGCAGTATTTCATTATCCGTATGTACTTGTTGCCGGAGTCGTTGTTGTGCTGTTTGCTATATGCATTGTGGTTCCGGCGATGGTGTTCAGACTTGTGACAAAAGATACGGTGACAAGTCGGCTGAGAGAAGCATCATAGATATTTGGCAGACCGGGAGTCGTGAAAATGACATGGAATCAGC
>ULQE01022332.1_pt1 | contig 104937 bp, 82 predicted proteins | sample 1954171 | NCBI WGS metagenome assembly ULQE01 (sample SAMEA4835647, study PRJEB28245) | human gut metagenome | biome: gut microbiome; material: fecal sample | place: Denmark | collected 2008
ATGGTTTAGGGAGAGAAACTGCGGTTTTGGGTCAAGCGCTGGTGGCGGGAAGTGTGGTCTAGGGAGCAAAACCGTGCCCCTGGGTCAAGCCCAGCCCCGCCCGAGTGTGGCCCGAGGAGAGAAATTATGGTCTTGGGTCAAGCGCTGATGGCGGGAAGTATGGTCCAGGGAGCCAAACTGCGGGTTTGGGTCAAGCTCCGCCTCGCCCGAGTGTGGTCCGAGGAGAAAAATTATGGTCTTGGGTCAAACGATGGTGGCGGGAAGTGTGGTCCAGGGAGAGAAACTGCGGTTTTGGGTCAAGCGCTGCCCCGTCCGAGTGTGGTCCGAGGAGAGAAATTATGGTCTTTGGTCAAACGCTGGTGGCGGGAAGTGTGGTCCAGGGAGCAAAACCGTGCCCCTGGGTCAAGCCCCGCCGAAGTATGGTCCAGGGAGCTAAACTGCGGCCCTGGGTCAAGCCCCGCCCTGCCCGAGTGTGGTCCGAGGAGAGAAATTATGGTCTTGGGTCAAGCGCTGGTGGCGGGAAGTGTGGTCTAGGGAGCCAAACCGTGCCCCCGGGTCAAGCTCTGCCCCGCCCGAGTGTGGTCCAGGGAGCCAAACTGCGGCCCTGGGTCACCCCCTGCCCCGCCAAAGTATGGTCCAGGGAGCCAAACTGCGGCCCCGGGTCACCCCCGTCCCCGCCGAAGTGTGGTCTAGGGAGCAAAACCGTGCCCCCGGGTCACCCCCGGCCCCGCCCGAGTGTGGTCCAGGGAGCCAAACTGCGGCCCGGGTCAAGCCAGACCCCGCCAAAGTGTGGTCCAGGGAGCAAAACCGTGCCCCCGGGTCACCCCCAGCCCCGCCGAAGTGTGGTCTAGGGAGCAAAACCGTGCCCCCGGGTCACCCCCGTCCCCGCCCGAGCATGGTCCTCGCACCTGAAATACAAAAAGGAGTCAAAAACAAACATATGAAAGATGGATTTATCAAAGTCGCAGTAACTGCCCCGGACAGTAAAGTGGCAGACTGCGCATATAATATAGAAAAAATGATCGAAAAGGCAGAGGAGCTTGCCGGTAAGGGCGTGCGTATCGCGGTATTTCCGGAGCTTGGGATCAGTGCGTATACATGCAGTGATCTATTTTTACAGGAGCCTCTGTTAACAGGTGCCGAAAAAGCACTGGAGAAATTTGTAAAAGAGACAGAAAAACTTGACTTGTTGTCCGTTGTATCGCTGCCACTCCGCCATCAGGCGCGCTTGTACAATGTCGCAGCGGTAGTGAAAGGCGGCAAGGTTCTGGGGCTTGTGCCAAAGAGCCATATACCGATGTATTCCGAGTTTTATGAGGGAAGACATTTTGCCTCGGGAGACGTCGCGCAGGCGCAGGGAAAATACGCGGAAGAGAAGATGGGTACACACCGATTGACCTTCCAAAAAGAAGAAATTGTGTTTGGCATTCGGCAGTTATTCTGCTGTGAGCAGATGCCGGAACTTTGTCTCGCGGTTGAAATCTGCGAGGATCTGTGGATGCCGGTTCCGCCGAGCAGTTATCATGCGATGGCGGGAGCGACGATCATCGCCAATGCGTCGGCGAGTGACGAATTGACCGGGAAGGCAGCATACCGCAGAGATCTTGTGAAAAACCAGAGCGCGAGAACCGTGAGCGCCTATTTGTACGCAGACGCTGCGATGGGTGAATCGACGACAGATCTTGTGTATGGGGGACATCATCTGATCGCGGAAAACGGAACCCTTTTGGCGGAAAATAAAGCTTTTGCGGGAGAAGATGCGATCACCGAGATTGATTGTAAAAAACTGGCGGCTGAGAGACGACGCATGGGAACGTTTCCATTGTATCCGGTGCCGGAAAATGAGGGATATGTGAGACATTTCTTTGCCTTTGAAACGATGGAAGAGACGAAACTGACACGGAAATTTGAAAAAACACCGTTTGTGCCGGTTGACCGTGGAGACCGCGAAGAGCGGTGCAACGAAATCTTAAATATTCAGGCGGCTGGACTTGCCAAACGTCTGCGCCACACGGGATGTAAGAGCGCTGTGATCGGGCTTTCCGGAGGACTGGACTCGACCCTTGCTTTGCTTGTCACGATCCGTGCATTCGATCAGCTGAACCTTGACCGTAAAGGAATCGTGAGTGTGACGATGCCATGTTTTGGTACGACAAACCGAACCTATGATAATGCTGTCAAATTGGCACAGGAACTCGGAACGACATTGAAAGAAATTTCTATTGAAAAGGCTGTATTGCAGCATTTTAAGGATATTGGACACGATCCGGAAGTACAGGACGTGACCTATGAAAATGGGCAGGCGAGAGAGCGGACCCAGATATTGATGAACATTGCGAACCAGGCCGGAGGACTTGTCATTGGAACCGGCGATATGTCGGAACTTGCGCTCGGATGGGCGACGTACAATGGCGATCATATGTCCATGTATGGGGTAAATTGTTCGGTGCCAAAGACGCTAGTCCGTTTTTTGGTACAGTATTTTGCGGATAATAGTGGAGAGGGCACATTAAAAGACGTATTGTATGACATTTTAGATACACCGGTAAGTCCGGAACTTTTGCCGCCGAAAGAGGGCGAGATCGCACAGAAGACCGAAGACATCGTGGGACCGTATGAACTGCATGATTTCTTTTTGTATCATATGCTGCGGTTTGGCTATATGCCGTCGAAAATTTACCGGATTGCCAAAATTACCTTTGAGGGAGAATACGAAGCGCAGACCATTTACCGCTGGTTGTCCACCTTTGTTCATCGGTTCTTCCGCCAGCAGTTTAAGCGTTCGTGTCTGCCGGATGGTCCAAAAGTGGGAAGCGTCGCTGTGTCACCGCGAGGAGACCTGCGTATGCCAAGCGATGCCTCCGATGCCCTTTGGAAGGAAGATCTGGCAGCAATCCGTAAAAAGGAAGGATGGGACTGATCTCATTCTTCCGGAACGGCTTTGTTAAGTGCTGCTTTGATGCCATCGATCAACATGGACTGGGTAAATTTGCTCTTTTCCTGAACCGGAATTTCGTCAATTGGGGTACCGGCGATCAATTCCTTTTCGATGCCTTCCAGAGACGGTTTTACGAGCGGATACATCGTTGTAACCGAGTCATCGAGGTTGACAAAAGAAACCGATTTGATCTGGTCTTCGTCGACAACCACCTCGAGATTTAAGGTGTTTTCGCCAAGTTTTAACTCTGAATTGTAGATACCGGGAACATACGATGCCGCTTCGGCTGTAACATCGGCGGTGGCATCGGATGACTTCTCTTTCTTTGGGTAAAACATGACAAAAAGCAGGACGATAAGCAGGATGCCAAGCCCTACGAAGATGCCGGTATATACTAATTCTTTCATTTGAAGTACGATAATTTTAGTTTTTGACATGTGGATAATACCTCCTTCGACTGGAGTGGGATTCCATCTTACTAAATCATATGCAGTAAGAGGAAAAATTATGAATCATGGAAGGGAGAAATAAAATGGGACTCGAATTTATATGTGGAAGTGCGGGAAGTGGGAAAAGTACCTATCTTTACCGTCAGATCTGCGACGAGGCAGCGGCGCACCGGGAGAGAAATTATTATATTCTGGTGCCGGATCAGTTTACGCTGGAGACGCAGAAAACACTTGTGGAAATGAGTGGAGAAAAGGGAATCTTAAACATCGATGTTCTGAGTTTTCATCGTCTGGCATTTCGCGCATTTGAGCAATTTCCGGCAGAACAGAAAACGATATTGGAAGATATGGGAAAGACCATGCTTCTGCGAAAAATCTTTTCCGAGCAGAAAGACAATCTTGTCTATTTTAAAAAGGGCATTGACCGCCCCGGTTTTTTAGACGAATGTAAATCGTTTTTGTGCGAATTGGAGCAATATGGCATCCGGGAAACCGAGCAATTTGAAAAAATGGAGACACTGGGGAGAAAATTTGAGGATATCCGCTTGATCCACGACTGTTTTAAGGAAAAAATGGGCGACACTTACCAGATGGCAGAGGAGCTGGTCACCCAGCTGACGGGGATGATCGAGCAGATGGACGGCATTGGGGATTCCGTGGTCTGCTTTGACGGATTTACCGGATTTACGCCGACGCAGTATGATCTTTTGGAAAAAATGATGCGCCTTTGTTCCCGCGTGATCGTGACGGTAACAACCGATGAGACGGGAAAACGTGGCTCTGTATTTGAGATTGCTGACACGACAATGCGGACATTAATGCAAAAAGCGAATCAAATTCCGATAGAAACGAATTTAATTCTTGTTCCGCGAGAAGGAAGAAAAGCACCCTATCGTTTTGCTGAGGGAGGCGAGATGGCATTTTTGGAGCGCAATCTCTTTGCCTATCCGTATCAGAAGTGGAATCAGAAAACAGAAAATATGTGGCTTTATATCGGAGATAAACCCGCGTCAGAAGCGGCTTATGTGGCAAAAACAATCTGGTGGATGTTAGCAAGGGGAGAGTATGCGGAAGAAGAGATCGCGGTAGTAACCGGCTCTATTTCATCGTATGAACAGTCGATATCCCGGGAGTTTGACCGTGCGGGCATCCGCTATTTCCTTGACAATAAAAAGAACATCGGTGCCAACTGGATCGCCGAATACATCCAGTCGGTATTGGAAATGTATCGTTATAATATGGACGCGGCGACGACATTCCGTTTCCTGCGCGGCGGACTTTCTCCGTTGACGCGGAGCGAGACCGACCTTCTCGAAAATTATGTGCTGGCGACCGGAAAACGTGGCATTGCGTCCTATATGAAACCGTGGAGAGCACGGGCAAATGACTATCCGCTCGAGGAGATCAATGAGATCCGCGAAAAAGTGACGACTTGTATCCATGATTTTTTCCTGGAACTTCGCGGCGGGAAAAAGCCGGTCGAGAAATTTGTGCGTGCATTATACGATTTTCTGGTGCAGCAGAATGTGTATGACAGAATGCTGGAGCAGAGCCGGATTTTTGAAGAAGAGGGAGAAACACTTCTTGCCAAAGAGTATAAAAATGTATACAAAGTAGTGATGAATCTTTTGGATGAGATGATGGAACTTCTCGGAAAGGAAGTCGTGTCACTTGAAGAATTTGAGCAGATTCTGTCGGCAGGAATTGCGGAAGGGCTGGTCGGATTTGTGCCGCCGAAAAAGCATCAGATCATGGTCGGCGACATCGAGAGAACCCGTTTGAAAGACATCAAAGTGCTATTCTTTATGGGATTCAGCGATGACTTTGTGCCCGCTGCGATGCAGCCGCCGGGAATCGTCAATCACCGGGAGCGGCATCAGATGGAAAAAATGGGCATTGCACTGGCACCGACGGGCAATCAGAAGGTGGCAAATGACCTGTATTATCTGTACATCAACTTTACGAAGCCGTCGGAAAAACTGATTTTTACATACAGCCGCTCGGCTGCAGACGGCACCAAACGACAGGCATCCTATATCCTAGGCAAGATCCGTAGAATTTTCCCGGCTTTGACTGTGATCGAGGGCGGTCAGGAAAACGACGTAAAAACCAGTCTTGGCACAGACCGCGGTTTTGAATTTTTGATCGAGGGCATTCAGAAACAATGGTACGCCGAAGGCGAAGAAAAGGAGCGCTGGTGGGAGGTCTGGCGGTATTACGCCAAGCGTGACGAGGGAAAATGGCTGTGTGAAGCTCTTCGCGTGCACATGGAATCAAAGCGCACTCCGAAACTGTCCAAAGAGGCATTGGAGGCGCTTTATGGAGACGAACTGCGGGAGAGCATCACGCGGCTGGAAACGTATGCCCGCTGTCCATTTTCGTATTTTCTCATGTACGGACTGCGGCTGCATGCCCGCGAAGAATATACGGTGGCTGCACCGGACTTTGGAAATGTCGTGCATCAGATTTTACAAAATATGGATGAAATTATAAAGGCGCGTCACACGACATGGCAGAAACTGGAACGCAGCGAGAGCGATGAACTTGTCGAATACTGTGTCGAACGCGTGATGGAAGGGTATCGTGATGTCATTTTCTCTCAGTCGAATCGAATTGCCTTTATGCGCCGGCGAATCGTGCATATGATGAAACAGACCGCATGGGCTGTCGCAGAACAGCTGCGGCACGGAGCATTTTTACAAAAATACGGAGAAAAGCCGTATGCGTACGAAGAACAACTGGATGAAATTGCTAAAAAGATGCGGTTTCGCGGTATCATCGACCGGATTGACTTGTATGAAGATGCCGAAAATGTGTACGTGAAGGTCGTGGATTATAAGACCGGAAATGTCAAATTGTCGCTGGAAGAAGTGTACTTTGGTCTGCAGCTGCAATTGATCTTGTATCTCGATTCGGCTTTGCAGTCGGAGCAGAAAAAACACCCGGGCAAGGATGTGCAGCCGGCGGGAATGCTGTATTTCTATGTGCAGGATCCGCAGCTGGAAGTCACGGGCACAGAGGACGAGATCGAGTACGAACAAAAGCTGCTTGCCGAGTATGCGTGCGACGGCTATGTCAATGAAAGCCCGGAGATCCTCGAAAAACTGGATTCGATCCTTGGCGCGAATGGGGAACTCAATACGCAGAGCGCTTCGCGGTGCTATCCGGTCAAAATCAAGAAAGACGGGGATTTTGCGGCGACGACTAAGGTGCTTTCGAGTACACAGTGGAAGAAACTGATGGAGCACGTAAAAACCGTGATCCACGAAAATGGAACGAGCATTCTTGCCGGAAATATTGACATTGCGCCGTACCGGTTGAAGGAAAAACGGGGCTGCGATTATTGTGGAATGAAAGACATCTGTGGACTGGAAAGAACCGATGTGAAAAAAGTAGAACGAAATTTGGAAGAAATTGACATAAAGAAGATTTTGCTGAAAATGAGGGAGGAGGAATCGGACAATGAAATGGACGAATGAGCAGAAGACGGTCATTGACCTGCGGGGATGTAACATTCTCGTGTCAGCGGCGGCAGGTTCCGGAAAGACGGCGGTGTTGATCGAACGCATCGTGTCCCAGGTAACAGATCCGGTCAATCCGGTGAACATCGATGAATTTGTCATTGTAACATTTACGAGACTTGCGGCAGCGCAGATGAAAGAAAAACTGCAGGCGGCACTTGAAAAGAAATTGGAGGAAGACCCGGAAAATGTGCATTTGCAGCGTCAGGTCATGCTTCTTCCTGTCACACAGATTTCTACAATACATAGTTTTTGCGGCTACATCATACAGAATTATTTCCACCAGACAGGGGTGGATCCAAGCTATCGTGTGGCAAATGACAACGAGTTAAACATGATCAAATCCGACGTGCTCGCGGAACTTTTGGAAGAAGAATATACGAACTTAGATGAATCTTTTGTCGATATGGCGAAGATGGCGCGGTTTATCAAAAGCGATACGGAGATGGAAAAAATCATTCTCAAATTGTACAACGATGCGATGAGCGAACCGTTTCCACAGGATTTCTTTGAACGCATGCGCCTATTTCTGGCGTGCCAAAGCGAAGAAGAATTGGAGCAGACGGCATTTATTCAGAAAAATCTGCAGTACGCCAAAAATATGATGATAGGAATTTATGATCAGTACGAGCTGTGGATCCGGCTTTGTTATACGCAGGAAGGACCGGAAGAATACGCAGCTTTTTTGGAAAAAGAGCGCGTCGAATTCGAAAACTTTGAGGGGATTTCTTCCTATGAAACGATGCGGAGGCGGCTGGGGGCGGTTTCGTTTGGCAGACTGCCTTCCAAACGCAATTCCGAAGCCGATCCGGACAAAAAAGAGATCATTAAAAAGGGAAGAACGGATATTAAAAATCTGTTGAAAAAAATGCAGGCTGATCTTTTCGGGGAAAGTCTGCCGGAATTACTGGTGACAATGGAGCAGATGCGGGGGAAACTGCTGACATTTTTGTCATTGGCAGAGAAATTCCGGGAACGCTACCAGCTGGCGAAGCGGGAGAAAAATATTGCGGATTTTAATGACCTTGAGCAGATGGCGTTGGAAATCCTTGTAAAAAAAGACGGGGATAACTTTGTGCGCACACAGGCGGCAGAAGAACTTTCCGAGCAGTTTCACGAGATCATGATAGACGAATATCAGGATTCCAATCTGGTGCAGGAACTTCTACTTGGCAGTGTAGCGAAAGAAAATAACCGTTTTATGGTAGGCGATATCAAGCAGAGCATTTACCGCTTTCGCAATGCAAGGCCGGATTTGTTTTTGGAGAAAATGAATACGTTTGAGACGACGGACGGAGCGAAAAACCGCCTTGTCTTTTTGACGAAGAATTTCCGAAGCCGGGATGTCGTGCTGGAGGCGACAAATGACGTATTTACGGATATTATGCAGGAAGATTTTGGCGGAATTGCCTATGATAAAGAGGCGATGCTGTATCTCGGAGCGGATTTTCCGGAGACGGCAAAGCGGCACGCCGACAATGTCACGATATTCGGAATTTCCGATAAATCGGACAAGGAAACCGAAGCGCAGGTGATCGCGAAAACGATATGCGAGTACGTGGATCCGGAAGATCCGATGTATGTGCTTGGCGAGGACGGAGAGTACCGGCCGGCGCAGTATGGCGATATGGCGGTATTGATGCGTTCGACGAAAAATGAGGGACAGCAGCTTTTGGAAATATTGAATGCACACGGGATACCGGCGCATTTGGAAGCAAAGAGTGGATTTTTTGATACGAGAGAGATCCGCATGATCGTAAGTCTTTTGACAATTCTTGACAATCCAAGGCAGGATATTGCCCTGGCGGCGGTTCTGCGCGGACCGATTGGAAAAATGAGCGACGATGATCTTGCCAAAATTCGTGGAAACAGCGAAGAACTCCAATTTTACGATGCACTTTGCAACTACAGCGGCGAGGAAGAATTGGAACAAAAAGCGGAAGATTTTCTGGAAAAATTGGAGCGATGGAGGGAAAAGACGACGTATACGCCGGTGCTTGGCATTTTAGAGGAGATTCTGGAAGAGACCAAATTGATGTATTTTCTGGAGACAATGGGAAATGGTTTGCAGCGAAAGGCAAATGTCGAACTGCTTTTGGAGATGGCAAGAGAATTTGACCGGGGATCGTATCAGGGACTCTACCAGTTTGTGCGCTATATCCGCGGAATGAAGGAGCGCGAAGAAGATTTTGGAGAAGTCAATCTGAGCGGAGACAAGGAAAATGTCGTGCAGATCATGACGATTCACAAAAGCAAAGGTCTCGAATTTCCGATTTGTTTTGTGGCCGGTATGCATAAAAAACTGGGAAAAGCGGAGCGCGATTTTGTCGTTGTCAATGGTGATGCCGGCATCGCGTCGGACGTGATCGACAGCGAAAAGGGAACGAAGAAAAGGAGCATATTTTACAAGGCGCTCAGCCATATCAATGCCAATGAAGATCTTGCGGAGGAACTGAGGATTCTCTACGTGGCAATGACAAGAGCCAAAGAAAAACTGATCTTTACCGGTAGAGTGGATGATACCATGTGGCTGGGAAACAGCGGATTTTACAGCAGAGTGACGGCGGGCAGTTATTTTGACTGGGTGCTTCCGGTGGCTGCCAGATCGCCGATTTTTGAGTACGTCGAAGTAAATGACGAAGAGTTGCAAAATTTGGAAATGGCGCGCCAGATCGATCAGATGCTGGATGAGAAAATGCTAAATAATTTTGACACATCTGTTGTATATGATAAAGAAACAGAAGAAACGCTGCACTTTATGGATGAGTACCATCGCCAGGTTGAAGAGGAAATTCCGACAAAGGTTTCCGTTTCCGACCTGAAGAAGAAATCCATGGAAGAAGGCGAGGAAGAGAATTTTACGGTTTTGTACAGCGATGCATTGGAAAACCAGTCGCCGGTACCGGCTTTTGCAAAGACCGAAACCGACGAAATTGGGGCACTTGCCGGTGCAGGTTATGGTACGGCATGGCATCAGGTGATGGCTTCTCTTTGTTTTGCCAAAGCTGTGGACGAAAAAGAGGTGGAAAACCAGCTGGAAGATATGGTACAATCAGGTAGGATCCATGCACAGGAGAAAGAATTTATCCGTCCATGGAAGGTTGTAAAATTCTTACATTCCAATCTGGGACGGGCGATGACGGAGGCAGAAAAGAACGGAACACTTTACCGTGAGCAGCCGTTTGTCACCAGTGTGCCGGCGCAGGAAGTACAGGAGACTTCGAGCGACGAGCGGGTTCTTGTGCAGGGAATCATCGACGGATTTTATGAGACGGAGACCGGAATCGTGTTGATGGATTATAAGACCGATCATTTGGAAAAAGGACAGGAAGAGGTATTGGTGAAGCGGTATCATGCCCAGATGGAGGCGTACGCGGAGGCACTGGAAAAAATTACCGGGAAGCCGGTGGAAAAGAAGGTGCTGTATTCCTTTTCCCTCAACAAAGAAATCGAAGCATAAGGAGTGTTTCAGATGTATGAACAATTTGCCACGGTTTACGATGAAATGATGGAAGAAATTCCTTACGACGAGTGGTTTATAAAATTTCAGGAAATCCTGAAAGAACACGGCATAACGAGCGGGCATGTGTGCGAACTCGGTTGCGGAACCGGAGAGATGGTAAGCCGGTTTGCGAAAGCCGGTTATGAGGTTACGGGGATTGACATTTCGCCCGATATGCTTGCCAAAGCGTGTGAAAAGACGGAAGGAATGGAAAAAATTTCATATTTTGAAGAAGATATGACAGATTTTTCGTTGCATAAACCGGCAGATGTGGTACTATGTATATGTGACTCTATGAATTATCTGCTTTCCACGGAGGAAATTTTTGCAATGTTTCGTTGTATCAAAGAAGCATTGGCAGAGGATGGAGTTGCGATCCTTGACATGAAGACCGCATATTGTTTTCAAAAAGTCATGGGAAATCAGACACGAGTTGATGAAACGGAAGAGGCATTGATGATCTGGGACAATACCTACGATGAGGAAACCTGCATCAATGAATATCTTCTTACTATATTTACGGAAGATAAGGCGACGGGAATGTATGCCCGCTACGATGAATGCCACGAGCAGCGGGCGTATACGGAGGACGAGATAAAATCGTGCTTAAAAGAAACTTCGCTGCGGCTTGTAAAAAGCTGGACGGAAGATGAAGTGAGAACTTATTTTGTAATCCAAAGGTAACGTGAGAAAAGAAAGGAAGGAAAAAGCTATGAAGTTACGAATGTCATTGTGGCTGTGTCTCTGTCTTGTGATGAGTTTGTTTACACCGCAGGGTGTAGCGAATCAGACCACAGTCAGTTATGCGAGTGAGGCCGCTTATGTAAAGACCGAAGGGGCAGATCTCAATATGCGGAGTGAGCCGAAGAAGGCAGGAAGTGTATTGGTAAAGATCCCTAATGGTTCCACGATCACTTACGTGGAGGATGCCGGCACGGCAGATGGCCATAACTGGGTAAAGATCACTTATAATGGGAAAGAAGGGTATGCGGCAGCAGAATATGTCATCAAAGGAACGGCTCCGACGGCAGCACCGACCACAGCGCCGACGACGACACCTGCGGCAGAGCAGACGACAGCACCGACGGCAGTTCCACAACCGACGACGGTTACCGTGTATCGTACGCAGGTCAGCTATAAGGCAGTTTCCGTCAAGGCGGTTACCGCAAAGAAAAATACAATTATTTACAAAAATACAGCAAGAAAAAAACGCACGGTCATGAAAAAAGGGAAAACCGTAACGATCCTCGGAGAAAAGACCAAGGGAAAGACAAAATGGTTCCGCGTGCAGTACAAAATAAAGAAGAAAAAAGTCAAAGGGTACATAAAAGAAAGCGATGTAAAAATGAATCTCAAATCTTCGGCAGCAGGACTTGTGACCGGCGTAAAAACCGCTCTCCGCGTCCGCAAAAAACCGGGGACGAAAGGGGCTTATTATAAGATTCGCGGAAAAGAACTGGTTCTTGCGAAAAAGCAGTATGTGACGATCACCAAAGTAAGAACCGTGAAAAAACAAAAATGGTATCAGATCGCTTTTGATTATTATGGAACCCCATACAAAGGCTATGTACAATCCAAATACATCAAATTGACAAAGAAAAAAGTGCAGAAAAAAGTGGCTGTAAGGGTTCTCAGCCAGCGTGATTTTGAAGCGGATCTGACGGCACAGGGATTTCCGGATTCTTACAAAGATGCGCTCCGCAAACTGCATGCGGCATATCCGTATTGGCAGTTTACCGCATACAAGACCGGTTTAGACTGGAACACGGTTGTCGACCAGGAATGCAAGCTTGGCAGAAGCCTGATTTCCAATTCCAAATCGGAGGATTGGAAATCAAAAGAAGCCGGAGCGTACGATGCGGTTACCGGAAAATGGAAAGTATTTGACGGTTCCAGCTGGGTACAGGCTTCCCGGGAAGCGGTAATGTATTATATGGATCCGCGAAACTTCCTCACGATTCAGGGAGTATTTCAGTTTGAACAGCTGGAATACCAGTCGCAGTATCAGACAACGGCAGGATTGAAAAACATCCTTTCCAATACACCATTTGCCACGTCCACCTTCCAATACACGGACGATCAGAGTGGAACGCAGAAAGAAATTTCGTATGTAAATGCCTTCCTCGATGCGGCAAAGGATTCGGGAGTCAGTCCTTATCATCTGGCATCCCGCGTAAAGCAGGAAGTAGTGACCGGCGCAACGACGACCAGCATCGCAGTAACCGGTACCACGACGGAATATCCGGGAATTTACAATTTCTATAACATTGGAGCGACAAGTGGTGCGACACCTGCTCTCAATGGTTTGAAGTGGGCGAGCACAGGAGATACGTATCTTCGACCATGGACGAATCCATATCGTTCCATCGTCGGCGGAGCCATGTATATCGGCAGCAATTATATCAACCGCGGCCAGAATACCGGCTACCTGCAGAAGTTTAATGTAACACCAACCGGTACATACAATCATCAATATATGACAAATGTAGAAGCAGCAAACTCCGAGGCATTGAAAACAAAAAATGCGTACAATGGTATGCTTGACAGCACGCCGCTCGTATTTTCGATTCCGGTTTACAACAATATGCCGGCAGTGAATTGTGCTGCACCAAAATAGAAGGGATTCCTTCGGAAATGGAGTGTCAGAGTGAAAAAAATAATAACAGCAATGAGCTTTCTTTTGCTCTGTCTTGGCTTTCTGGCAGTTCCCGGCAAAAGTCTGGCGGCAAGTGCCGTAGTCGAATTTTCGACAGATAAGACAGAGGTGAAAAAAGATGAGACGGTTACTGTCGTATGCCGGGTTACTTCGAAAGACGGATTTAATGATGTCAAAATGAAAGTTTCCTATGACAGTGATGTTTTACAATTTATCGAAGGCGGTAAAAAAGTGAGCGGCGGCAATGGACAATTGAGCATTCAGTCCGTCGGAAATACAGATGCCGTGACTACACGTACGTATTCGCTGCAATTTCAGGCAGTCGGCGAAGGTGCGACAGCGATTCAGACAGACGGCAACCCGAAGATCCTTGACAGCGAGGGAAACAAACTGTCAATTTCTTCCAACCGCATTGTGCTGAGTGTAACAGCAGAAGAAGCGGCAGCACAGGGAACAGTTAATCCGGCAGATCCGGCAGCAGTGGCTTCTGCGGCACCGACTCCGACGCCGGTTCCGTTAAATACCAATACGAAGCTGAAAGGCCTGTCATTTCACGCCATTTCCATGGCACCTCAGTTTAGCACAGAGGTTCTGGAATATACGATCAAGGTGGACTGCAATACGGACAAGCTGTATTACAATGCGATTCCGGCAAACGGAAAACAGCGCATCCGCCTCAAAGGAAACGAAGAACTGATGCCGGGCGAAAATGAGATGAAACTTGTCGTGACGGCAGAATCCGGGGACAAACGGACCTTTAAGTTAAAAGTAGTAAAAGAGACGGAATCCGAGACGAAAGTGCGCGAACAGCAGGAAAAAGGCACATCCAACATCACATTTTCCGTCTACGAAAAAGATGGCTCGATTTACATTCAGAACCAGTACCAGTTTCAGGTTATGGATGTCAAAGACGATGAAGTGATCCCATCCGGTTATGTAAAAACGACGGTTGACATCGATGGAAAAAGTGTACCGGCATACACCATGCAGAATGACCTTGACAATAATTACCTTTTGATGTATCTGAAAGGGGCATCGGACGAGCCGACGTTGTACCAGTATGACCGACAGGAAAAAACATTACAGCGCTATACCGGAACGATGACTCAGAAAGTCAACCAGGGCGGCAATGTGGCAAGTGAACCTGAAGTAAAGCCGGAGACATGGATGTATGGCCTCATTATAGGGCTGTCGATCCTTGTCCTTGCCTTGCTCATCATTATATTGAACATGATACTCCGCAGACGGTTAAACCGCGGGAAAAAAGAGTTAAATGAGATGGATTTTTAACCCCAGGGGAACGATTCCGGAGTGCCGGGGGAAGTGCAGTATATCGTCGTGCTTGCACGTAAGAGATACTGTACTTCCCCCGGCGGCCTGAGAATCAGGCTCCCCGCCAACAAATGAGCATTTTTAGCCCTGCAAGGGCGGGAAAGAACACGAAGTGTTCGGAAATGCGAATTTCGGCGGGGCCGGAATCGTGAATGTGGTTGCGGTCTGAGAATCCGGAATTTAGAACGAAGATTATCACCATAGAAAGGAATCGATAGAGTGGAAAATTTGACAAAAAAGGCCAGTAAGGTTTTGGAGATGGCGGCCAATATCGCCTGGACAGAAAAAGACCGGGAAGTTCAGACCGGACACCTTCTGTGTGCATTGGCGGTAGTCGATGGAACAGCCAAAGAAATCTTGAAAAATAACAATATCCGCGAAGAGGATATGCGGCAGATCTACGAGCGCTGTTTTGAAGAAATGAAAAAAGACAAGAAAAATCATGCCTCAGAAATGCCATTTACACCGGTTTTACAGAAGATTCTGCAGGACGCGGAAACACTTGCAAGATACCAGAAACAGGAAGTGGGTACGGAGCATCTTTTGATGGCACTTGCCAAACAGCGCGAGACGACAGCGGGAGAGATAATCGCCGGAATGCAGGGGAATCCGAAAAAGATTTATATGGATGCGGCAGAAATGGCGCAGATGGATTCCGAATTTGCAAAGACCGATTTTATGTCTGCCAAAGAAAAAGAAGAGCGGGGACGTTCGCTCACGCCATGTTTGGACAAATTTTCGCGGGATCTTGTGCAGGAAGCGCTGGATGGAAAATTAGATCCGGTATTTAACCGTGAAAATGAGATTGACAGCGTAATGGAAATTCTTGGAAGACGTACAAAAAACAATCCGTGCATTCTCGGTGAACCGGGTGTCGGAAAGACGGCGATCGTCGAAGGACTGGCAGGAAGAATCGCAAACAATGCGGTGCCGGCCTCCCTGAAAAATATCAGGGTGTTGTCCCTCGATGTATCCGGAATGGTAGCCGGGACGAAATACCGTGGACAATTTGAAGAGCGCATCAAACGCTGCCTGCGTGAGACCATAGATGCCGGCAATATCATTTTGTTTATCGATGAACTTCATATGATCATTGGAGCCGGTGGTGCCGAGGGTGCCATGGACGCTGCCAATATTTTGAAACCGGCATTGTCACGTGGTGAAATTCAGATCATTGGGGCGACGACGCGTGAGGAGTACCGTAAACGAGTGGAAAAAGATTCGGCTCTTGACCGCCGTTTCCAGCAGGTAATTGTGGAAGAACCATCGATCGTACAGGCCGTTTCTATTTTGAAAGGTTTGCGCAGCCACTATGAATCGTATCATCATATCGAGATCAGTGACGAAGCCTTGGAAGCTGCAGTAAAACTTTCGGACCGTTATATCAATGACCGTTTTCTGCCGGACAAAGCTATTGATCTGATCGATGAAGCCGCTTCCCGCCTCAATATGAGCAGCATGCGCGAGTATGAGGAAGCCCTTCGGGACAAAAAAGAGGCGCTGGAAAATGTGCAGGAAGAGAAAGAAAATGCAGTAGCGGCGGGCGATATGGATTATGCAGTCGAGCTGCACAAAGAAGAAGAAAAACTGAGCCTGGAACTTAGACAGGCGCAGGCAAAATGGGAAAAGAAGCAAAAGAAACAAAGGAAAATCATGGAAGAATCTCATGTCGCGGAAGTCGTGTCGCGGCAGACAAAAATTCCGGTCAGCCGCTTGGAAAAAGATGAGACAAGACGTTTGCAGAAATTGGAAAAAATCTTGCATGAGAGAGTGGTTGGACAGGATGAAGCGGTGGAAGCAGTATCCCGCGCCGTTCGCAGAGGTCGTGTCGGTTTGAAAGATCCGAACCGCCCGATCGGCTCCTTTTTATTCCTTGGCCCTACGGGTGTCGGAAAGACAGAACTTTCGAAAACCCTTGCGGAAGCCGTATTTGGTTCAGAAAAAAATATGATTCGTGTCGATATGTCAGAATATATGGAAAAACAGAGTGTCTCAAAAATGATCGGTTCTCCTCCGGGATATGTCGGTTTTGAGGAGGGCGGCCAGCTCAGCGAAAAAGTGCGCCGCAATCCGTATTCCGTTCTTTTGTTTGATGAGATTGAAAAAGCGCATCCGGATGTATTTAACATGCTTTTACAGATTCTGGAGGACGGAAGGCTGACGGATTCACAGGGACGACAGGTCGATTTCAAAAATACGATCATTATCATGACGTCCAATGCGGGGGCAAATCGAATTGTGTCGCCGAAAACACTCGGCTTTTTGCAGCAGGAAGATGCCGCAGCGGATTACAGACGCATGCGCGAAGGCGTTATGGAAGAAGTAAAACACATCTTCAAACCGGAATTTATCAACCGTATTGACGAGATTCTGGTATTCCACATGCTGAGCAAAGAAGACATTCATAAGATTGCCGCCAATATGCTCACAGGCTTTAAAAAGCGCGTGAAAAAGCAGATGGATATTCGCCTGCAATATGGTAAAGCGGTTGTCGATCATGTAGCTGACAAAGGCTTTGACAAAGATTACGGTGCCAGACCGCTCCGTCGCACGATACAGAAAGAGATCGAAGATCAGCTCGCTGAAAAGATTGTCAGTGGAGAAGTGCATATTGGCGACGACGTTCGGGTGTCAATCAAAAAGGATGCGGTTTGTGTCCAAAAAATCATAAAAAAAGGATAGTATTCTTTGTCGAATTTTGCTATAATAAGAATTAGATAGAAATGAATCAGGTGGGAGATATAAGAGACCAAGGAGGATAAGAAAAAATGAGCGTTGTAGAGGAATTGATCCGGAAGGAAGACAATGGAACGTTGAGTTTTGGAAATTACCTTTTGGATGCAAAGACCAAGAAAGCGGATTTTGAGTTTCAGGGGGATTTGTACAAGGTAAAAACGTTCAAAGAAATTACGAAACTTGAGAAAAACGGTTTGTTTGTATACGAATCGGTTCCGGGAAGCACAGTAACGGATTTTAAAAACGACGGAGAAGTGATCTCTTTTACGGTAGAAGCTGCCGGAGATCTTGGATTTACTCTTGAATTGGAGCCGTCTCAGGAATATAAAGTGCTGCTGGAAGATGTCGAACTTGGTAAAATGAAGACGAATCTTGGTGGAAAGCTCAATGTCAGCATTGAGCTGGATGAAGGAAAGAAAGCGTCCGTAAAAGTAATTAAGTGCTAATAGTTACAGAATGAGAGATTAAGAAATCGGTGCCGGACCGAAGCAGGGGTTGGCACCGTTATCTTTTTATGAGGGAGATTGAATGGCAAAGAAAAAATCGCTTGTTTATTATTGTACTGAATGTGGGACGGAGTCTGCTAAATGGCAGGGACAATGCCCCGGCTGTGGTGCCTGGAATACGATGGAAGAAGCGCTGGTTACGAAGACTTCGACAGGAAAAGAAAAAGTTATCATGCCGTCGGAATTGGCAAAACCTACCAAAATGCGCGAGATTGAGACGGAAAATACACCGCGTCTCCAAACCGGCATTCAGGAACTTGACCGTGTCCTTGGCGGCGGAATTGTCGCCGGCTCTCTCGTATTGGTTGGTGGAGATCCGGGAATCGGAAAATCGACGCTTTTGCTGCAAATGTGCAAGCATCTGTCGGACAAACAGGAAAAAGTTCTCTATGTATCCGGCGAGGAATCGCTGCAGCAGATCAAACTTCGCGGCGACCGTATCGGCGAATTTTCGGATTCTATTTTTCTTTTGGCAGAGACCAATATTACGACGATCGAAGGGGCGATTGATCAGTTGCAGCCGAAAGTGGCGATCATTGACTCGATTCAGACCATGTACGACGATGCGGTTGATGCGGCACCGGGAAGCATGAGCCAGGTGCGCGAGATAACAGGGGTTCTGCTGCGAATTGCGAAGAAAAAAGGAATCACAATATTTATCGTCGGCCATGTAACAAAAGAAGGAAATGTCGCTGGTCCGCGTATGCTGGAACATATGGTAGATACGGTGTTGTATTTTGAAGGTGACGCGGCGGCGTCTTACCGTATTTTACGAGGTGTCAAAAACCGCTTTGGCTCGACCAATGAAATCGGTGTATTTGAAATGCGCGGCCAGGGACTGGTAGAAGTTCCCAATCCATCCGAATATATGCTGCAGGGAAAACCGGTGGGCGAATCGGGCTCCGTGGTTGCCTGCGCGATCGAAGGCACACGCTCTTTTATGATTGAAGTGCAGGCACTGGTATGTCACACCTATTTTAATATGCCTCGACGAACCGCTGCAGGAACCGACTATAACCGTGTCAATCTTTTGATCGCGGTTGTGGAAAAACGCCTTGGCATGCAGTTGTCCGACTGCGATGCATATGTCAATGTCGCCGGTGGTATGCGGATTACGGAACCTGCGCTTGACCTTGCTATCATTGCGGCACTCATCTCCAGTCAAAGCGGAAGAGCCATCGACGAACATACCGTAATCTTTGGTGAAGTCGGGCTTGTCGGCGAAGTGCGTGCAGTGCCACAGGCAGAGAAGCGCGTGGCGGAAGCCATCAAAACCGGCTATAAAACCTGTATTCTTCCGCTGGCAAACAAAATTTCCATCGAAAAGAGCGGAAACCTCGACGTATCAGGCGTTGAGCTTGTGGGAATACGAAACATAAGAGAATTAATGAGCAGAAAGGAATGGTCTGGAAATGTATAATAAAATACTGGAACACCTGACGACAGGCTGTCGTGCCCTTATCGCGGCTGTGCTGCTTATCGCAGGGATCATCTGGCAGGCAGCAGCCGGAAAATTGCTGGATCAGACGGCATTTTACCTTATGGCGGCGGCAATGCTCTGCTTCGCTACGGTAATCTTCACAAAATGTAAGCCGGACATGATTCAGTATGTCATCGGAAACATGATCGTATTGATCATGGGTTTCCTCCTCGGAGAATCCGACACCATCGACGGAACAGTATTGTATACCCTTTGGATTGTGTGTCTCCTCGCCGACTGGGGGTTAAATATTTATCTTTTAAAATTGGAAAATGTTGGGAAAAGAATAGGGCTCGGTGCCCTCGCCATGATCGTCAATGTACTGCTGATCGCGGTCGTTTACCTTGTACCGATTTTGGTGTTCTAGAAGAAAATTCAGAGAAAAATGTTATGGGGCTGCCGCACTAACCATTTAGTGCGGCAGCCCCTTGATTTTGGCGATGCGGGAAGGCATCGTAACCGGTGGAAAACAGGGAAATCCAGCGAAATAGGTTGCCTTTAGCGACGATAATAATATCCGTCCTGTGCATTGCTGTCTGTAAGGCCGTTAAATTTACATTTCAGTCGGCGTTTTGACAGATCTACCGTAAGGGTTGCTGTGTAACGGCCGTTTACCTTTTCCCATCCGCTTCCCGGAAAGTCGCAGTATAAAGAAGTAAATGTGGCTTTTATTTTTTTGCCTTTGATGATTTTGTAAGTGCCTGTATCTTTGTTTCGCCATCCTCTCAATTGGACTTTTCCATTCGACTTGAATTTGAAAGTATACTGGCTTGAAAATTCCATGGTTGGATCAGAGACTTTGTTTTTCCAGGTAGTTCCGCTTAATGTTTTCTTTGTGACCTTCTTTGCGGCTGCATTTGCCGGAGTGTAAAATGATACACTGATCAAACAAATGGCTAGAAGGAGACTGGTGACTGATTTTTTCAACATAAATAAATTCCTCGCTTTCAATATGATATTTACAATAAAAAATATCTGTAAGGAATCCCTATCATATACCGGATATTCGATTCCAAACAGATATTTTTGTGTTTATGTCTATCCGATCACTCGTCTTGCACAATACGGTGTACGGTAACCGATATTACTTGTCGTGATGCCGACACTAGGGTTACTTGCGTGTACAACACGACCACCGCCGATGCAAAGCGCTACGTGATTTACATGACCGTTTCTTGCATAGAAGATCAAGTCGCCGGCTCTCGCCTCTGATACGCTGATCTTTCTTCCGACACCGGACTGGGAACCGGAAGTACGAGGTAAGCTGATACCAAATTTGCGGAATACCGACATGGTAAATCCGGAGCAGTCGGTACCGTTTGTCAGGCTGGTTCCTCCATATACATATGGATTGCCGACAAACTGCAGTGCGTAGGAAGCAATCGCAGAACCATCTCCGCTTCCGATTACATCTCCGCTGCCGTTGGAACTGTTTCCACCGCCGGAAGATTTATTGGAAGAACTTGAACTGCTTGATTTGTTTGAACTTCCGCTGCTGCTGCTCTTATGCGAACTTGAGGAGCTTCCGTTGCTGCTCTTGTGGGAAGAAGAACCGGAGCTGCTTGAGCTGCTCGAACTTCCCGAAGAACTTGAACTACTGGAAGAACTGGAATTGCTGGAAGCCTGCTGCTGTTGACGCTGCTGTGCTTCCTGTTCTGCACGTGCGGCGGCAGCTTCGGCAGCCGCTTTCTTACGGGCAGCCTCACGTTCTTCTTCAATAGAAACTGCTTTCTTAAATTTTACGGTGATATCGACATATTCTTTGGAAACAAATCCTTTGGTATCACCATCGACCATAATCTTAACCCAGTCTTTGTCCTCTCGGATGACTTCGAAACTTTCCTCGCCGGAAACCAGAGTAAGTACGGCACAATCCGTATTTTTGGCTTCACGAACCTTCAAAGTTTCCGTATTGATTGTGGCGATTTTAGTTCCGAATTTATCAACCATTTTTTCGGCACTGTAACCGATGGCAAGATAATCGGACATAATATAACCTTCTACCTGACCGGATTTGATCTTAACCCAGTCACCGACTTTTTTTACAATCTTAGCAGCGCTGCCGCGGTACAATTTTCCGACGACTTTGCTGTCTGTATTTGGTTTCTTTCTGACATTTACATAATCTGCGGCAACCGAAATACCGACATTTTCATATTCGGATTTAGGTTTTGGCGTCGCAGTTGGTTCAGCGGCAGGTTCCGGTGTCGGAGCTGCCGGATCGATCGCTGCGCCGGAAGCGGCATTGGGATCGGTCTGAGGTGCGGCGGCATCTGTGGCAGCCGGTTCATCTGCAAAAGCGACAATTGCCTCAGGATTCGAGGCAGCGCCAGCGGACTGGCTGTTTACATATTGATCCAAAGTATATGCCATGCCGGCAAGCTCCGTCTCACTACACATCGTAGTGGACATCGCAGGAAGATAATTCCCGCCGATGCTTGCGACTGCTAAAGCACCTGTACATAAGAATACCGTCCATATTCTTTTGTTATGCATGCGAATCCTCCATTCTTATTTATCATTTACATAAATAGTTACAAATATATTACAAAATTATTACGACCAAAAACAGTATAACAAGATTCCCCCCTGTTGTCAAGCACTAGCAGAAGAGAAATATTTCCAATTTTTAAATAGGTTAGAATATGTAAACTCATATAACTAATCACTTATATAGTCTATAAGTAAATAGTTATTAGAATTTTAAAAAAACATATGTTATACTTATTATGTAGTTAATTCCGTTTTAAACGAATTCAACGCATGGAGTGTGGTATAAAGTGGTTTATTTTTCAACGATGGCTTCGATCTCGATCAGCACATCTTTAGGAAGACGGGCTACTTCTACACAGGAACGTGCAGGAAAATCCGTCGTAAAATATTTGGCATAGATTTCATTTACTTTTGTGAAATCGTCCATATTTTTAATGAAAACGGTTGTTTTAATTGTATTTTCAATCTTTGCTCCCGCAGCTTCGATCAGAGCAGCAAGATTTCCAATTGCCTGTTCAGCCTGAGCTTCGATGTCTCCTTCTACCAATTCACCGGTGGATGGGACAATCGGAATCACACCGGAAGTAAATAACAGGCCATTTACTTCAATGGCTTGTGAATAAGGGCCGATAGCAGCAGGTGCTTTCGGGGTTGAAATGATTTTTTTCATAGGGGTTCACCATTATCCTTTCTTAAATATAATAGATAGCGTTTTGCATCGCAATCCTACTTATTATTATAAACCATTTTGTCAAGATGGCAAGAGTGTCTTTTTTTACAAAAGAACTGGAAATTTTCCGAAAAATTTTGTATAATATAGACAAGAGAACGCATTATGCGAAGATGAGAAAGGCAGGTTGAGTATTATGAAAACGATTATTACAATAAGCAGACAATACGGAAGCGGCGGACGTGAGATCGGAAGAAAGCTGGCAGAACAGTTAGGAGTTCCGTTTTACGACAATGAGATTATTTCCCGGGCAGCCAAAGAAACCGGATTTTCGGAGGCAGCATTTGAGACGGTAGAGGATAAGGCGACAAACAGTCTGCTCTATTCGATCGCGATGGGAATGAATGTCTTTACGAATCAAGATGCAGGATTTGCAGGATTGTCTCTGGACGACCGCATTTTCCTGGCACAGTCCAATGTGATCCGTAAAGTGGCAGAAGAAGGTGGATGCGTCATCGTGGGACGCTGCGCCGACTACATATTGAAAGATTATGAAAATGTCGTAAATATCTTTATCCGCGCAAATCTGGATTTTCGTATCAAACGTTCGATCCAGGTAGATCAGCTCGATGAGAGCAAGGCCGGTGAGATTGTATCGAAAAAAGATAAAAGTCGTGGAAATTATTATCGATACCATGCCGGAGAGCGCTGGGACAACTTGATGAATTATGATCTCGTTCTGCGAAGTGATCTTGTCGGAATTGACAAAGCAGTAGAATGTATCAAGAATTATGTCGAGGCGATGTAAATAAGATGTTACAGCGGACTCGCAAAAAGAAGGAGAATGAAAATGACACACAAGTCAATGCGAAAAGTGATGGCGGCTATTCTTAGTGCAGCGATGCTTTTTCAGATGGGGACAGCTCCCGCGACACAGGCTGCCGTAAAAGTCAAATTAGCAAAAAAATCAATCGTTTTGACCGAAAAGAAGTCAAAAACGGTGAAAGTTACAGGCGTAAAAAAAGCCAAAATAAAGAAAGTAAAATGGTCCACAAGCCGTAAGAAAATTGCGACGGTGAAAGCAAAGGGAAAGACTGCTGTAAAAGTGACCGCGAAAAAAGCCGGAAATGCGAAAGTGACCGGTAAATTTACATTGAAAGGTGTAAAGAAAGTTCAGAAGGTGACATTGAAAGTTCGAGTGAAGAAGGCATCCAAGGCAAATAATGCGACGGAGACCCCTGGAACGGCTTCCCGGCAGCCGGCGGCGACAGCGGCAGTAAGTCCTTCCGCTTCACCGGCGACGACAACACCATCCACCAATCCGGCGACGACAACACCGACGAAAAATCCGGATGGCTTTGAACCGGTTCTGTTCAAAAATGCAACTTTCGAAAACGGAACAGACGATTTTGTTTCCCGTGGTTCTTCCAAAGTGTCTCAGGCAGATAATGGATACGAAGGTAAATGTTTGTATGTATCCGGCCGTACGGACACATGGAACGGTGCAGCAATCGACGTAACAAGCACGATCGTACCGGGGGCCAAATATCATGTGACCGCTTACATGAAGCAGATGTCCGGTGCGGCAGCAGAGATTAAATGTTCCGCTCAGACCGGAAGTGATTACCCGGCGATTGCAACCGTTACAGATGCACCATCCGGCGAATGGGTAAAATTGGAAGGCGAGATCGAAGTGGCTTCTTCTTTCTCGGATTACCTCATTTATTTTGAAATTCCGGGAAGTGCGAAGGCAGACTTTTATCTGGATTCGGTTGTTATCACGCAGGTTTCCAAAGGAAAAGATGTTGTGGATCCGAATACGTTAGCGAGTATCAAAGACACCTATAAGAATATTTTCCAATATATGGGCACTTGTGCCAATTATTATGGTTACGGAGCAAAGAAAGACCAGCTTCGCAAAGACGATACTATTAATTTCATCAAAAAGCAATTTAATAGTATTACATTGGAAAATGAGATGAAGCCGGATACCGTCCTTGGCGGATCTTATAATAAGAAACTGATCAGTGTGGACGAAGCAAGGAAGCTTGGCTACAGTATTCCGGATAATTATAAGGAAGACAAAGTTCCGCAGCTTGATTTAGGCGCAGTAGATGCAACGTTGGAATTTTGTGCAGAAAATAATGTCAAAATGCGAGCTCACACATTGATGTGGCACCAGCAGACACCAAGCTGGTTCTTTACCGAGGACTACAACGGAAAAAATGTCGCTACAACGGAAGTGATGGATGCGCGTCTTGAATTCTTTGTCCGCACAATGTTGAATCATGTGATGGATAAAGAAAAGGAACTTACCGGAAAAGAAGGAAGTCTCGTATACGCATGGGATGTGACAAACGAGTACGTTCACCGTACCAATGAACCGACCAGTCCAAGCTGGATGGATGTGTACGGGGATATGGATCTGGAACCTGTTTATGTGAAGAAAGCATTCACATTTGCTTATGAAGAACTTGAAAAACGTGGACTTCAGGATCAGGTAACCTTGTTCTACAACGATTATGATGAGTACAAATGTGCAGATAAGATTGTAGAACTTGTAAAATTTATCAACAGTGACAAGAAAGTCTGCGGTGGAATCGGTATGCAGAGTCATTTGACCGGGCCGGAAAATCCGACGATTGATCTCTATGCAGAAACATTGGATAAATTCCTGGCAACCGGATTGGAAGTTCAGGTAACAGAGCTGGATGCCGAGGTTGAAAGCAATGATCTGGAAGATCAGGCAGCATACATGAAATCCATTATGGAAACGATTGTGACAAAGCAGCTGAATCGTGACAAGACCGTGAATCCGAAAGGAATCACCGGTGTGACGATCTGGGGTCTGTATGACGCATGCTCTTGGAGAAAAAACATTCCACTTTTGTTTGCTTCCGGCATCAATGATCCAAAACCATCGTTCTATGCTTTCTTAGAGGCAGCAAAAGCCAAATAAATAGTGAAGTAAAGAATACTGCCCGCCCCAGAGACGTTGCTCTCTGGGGCGGTTTTTTGATGGTGCGAGAGCACTTGTGGGGGCTTTGTGGGATTTTGGGGTGGCGTGCTGTGTGAGAACACTTGTGTGGGGGGTTGCGATGAGATGTGCGAGAACGCTTGTGTGTGGCTTTGCGATGAGATGTGCGAGAACGCTTGTGTGGGGCTTTGCGACAGGATGTGCGAGAACGCTTGTGTAGGGTTTTGCGACAGGATGTGTGAGAACGCTTGTGTGGGGGTGCGACAGGATGTGCGAGAACGCTTGTGTGGGGGTTTGCGACAGGATGTGCGAGAACGCTTGTGTATGGTTTTGCGACAGGATGTGTGGTTTTTGGTCTAGAGAAAAGAAACCGCGATTTAAACCATAAGAATTTGCGGATCGATTTGGTTCAGATTAAGAAATTTCGTTCCGGACCATAAAATTTTGAGAGGAGTTTGGTTTAAGGGGATAATATGGCGATTTGGGGCAAAAACTACATAAGGGTTGTATGGTTTAGGCGGAGAAAATGAATTCTGGGTCAAATGCAAAAGCAAAATCGTGTGGTTCGGACACAAAAAATATAAAAAAAGTCAAAACCGCGCACCAAAACACCCCAAAACCACGCACCAAACCGCCCCAAAACCGCGCACCAAACCACCCCAAAACCGCGCACCAAACCGCCCCAAAACCACGCACCAAACCGCCCCAAAACCGCGCACCAAACCACCCCAAAACCGCGCACCAAACCGCCCCAAAACCGCGTACCTAAACACCTCAAAAACACGTAATAAAAGTTGACAAACAACGAAAAATAGGGTAATTTTAGAGAAGATAATAATCTGAGAAAAGAGAGAGGAAAACCTGCCATGCAGTCCCAAAACTACCAAAGAACCATGACCGCCTGTTTTATCGCCTATATGGTGCAGGCGGTTGTCAATAATTTCGTACCATTACTATTTGTGACATTTCAGCAGACCTACGATATCCCGATGGCGAAGATCACGCTGCTTATCACATTGAATTTTCTGATCCAGCTGGTGATCGACCTTTTGTCAGCCGGGTTCGTGGACAAGATCGGATACCGCGCGTCAGTCATTCTGGCGCATATCTGTGCAGCAGCCGGCTTTGTGCTGCTTACGATACTGCCGGAAATGCTGTCCGATCCGTTTGTTGGAATCCTGATCGCCGTCATGATCTATGCCGTCGGCGGAGGATTGATTGAAGTGCTTATCAGCCCGATCGTCGAAGCCTGTCCGACCGACAATAAAGAAAAAGCGATGAGTCTCCTGCACTCCTTTTACTGCTGGGGACACGTCGGCGTTGTCCTGCTTTCGACGGCGTTTTTTGCGTCAGCCGGCATAAATAATTGGAAAATCCTTACAATTCTATGGGCGCTGCTTCCACTTGCAAATTTAGTTCTGTTTGCGGGCGCGCCGATCTATTCGCTTCACGAAGAAAACGAGGCGGGAATGCCGGTGAAAGAATTATTCCGGCAGAAAATATTCTGGATCCTTATGATAATGATGCTTTGCGCGGGCGCGTCCGAGCAGGCGGTCAGCCAGTGGGCATCGCTTTTTGCGGAAAAAGGACTGGGTGTGACAAAGACGATCGGCGATCTCGCCGGCCCGATGTCTTTTGCCGTGTTAATGGGAACTTCGCGCTTGTTATATGGAAAATACGGAGAAAAATGGGATCTCAACCGATTTATGGCAGGAAGCTGCGTGATGTGTGTCTTTTCGTACCTTTGCATCGTCTTTGTGCCAAATGCCGCGGTCAATTTATTGGGCTGTGCGGTCTGCGGTTTTTCTGTGGGAATCCTCTGGCCGGGGACATTCAGTAAAGCCTCTGCTGCAATCCGGCGGGGAGGAACGGCTTTGTTTGCCTTTCTGGCCCTGGCAGGCGATGTCGGCTGCTCCGGCGGGCCGACAGTAACCGGCATGGTATCAAGTTTGTTTGACAATAATTTGAAAATGGGAATCTTGGCGGCAATCGTATTTCCAATCTTACTATTGGTCGGATTGGCTGCCCTACAAAAAGGAAAAAAACAATATCCGTATTATCACACCCTGTAAAAGCACGTCATTTTGCCCGTTCGTGTTATATTTGGTTCTTTCGTGTTAAGAGTATTGAGAAGTACCTGTATTTATGTTAAAATGATTGCATTTTACAGGAAACCGAAAGGAAAAGGAGAATGAATATGGCAAAAAAAGGGAAAAAATTACTGGCACTGATGCTTGTGGCTGCTCTTGTACTGGGGGGCGGAAACGGTGGAGTGATACAGGCGGCAGAGGATTATGAAGTGAAAGATCCGGTCAATACCATGGCGGATGGAACCGGTATCACGACCTGGGACTGTGTGTACTTTGGAAATTACATACAAAAGGATACCAATGGTGATGGTAAAGTAACCGATGAAGATGAAAAACAGCCGATCAAATGGCGGGTGCTGTCGGTAGAGGAAGACGGGACGGCGCTTCTTTTGGCAGACAAATTGCTGGATATGCAGCCTTTTGATAAAAATGGGAAAATCGACTGGGAAGAATGTACCCTTCGTACCTGGCTGAATTCTACCTTTTTGAATGCCGCTTTTACCGAAGCGGAGCAGGAGGCGATCGCAGAGACGGAATTGGAAACAGAGAGTGCTGCGACCGTAACGGACAATATTTATCTCCTGTCGTTAGAGGAGGTAAGCAATCCGGAGTACGGTTTTCATCCGTTGATCGATTGTGAGAGCAATACAAGAAAAGCAGAAGGTACGGATTTATCGGTGTTTAATAACATTTGGTGGCTGCGTACGCCACATAAAGAAGAACATGCTTCTTGGGTTTATTCGATTGATTCACAAGGAACGAATAGAATAATTGTTGTTGGTGCAGAGAACTCTCTATGGATCCGTCCTGCCCTGCGGTTAAAACTTTCTGACAGAGCACACTGGAGTTATGCGGGGACGACAGCATCCGAAGAACTCGAAGTGACCGTCGAAAATCCGACGGCGGGCAGCCTGTTTTCCGGTACCGTACGGGGATCTGAAAATATTGATCCTGACAGGAGCACGGTTTCCTGGCAGAAAAAGGAAGAGGGAAAATGGGTCGATGTCGCGAAAGATGAGAGAGCACAATTACAGCAGGTGTACCGCGCCTGTGTTACCCTGAAAGCAAAAGAGGGAAGTTCATTTGTCGGCTGTGATTATGCCCGGTTCAATGGAGAACAGGTGCGACTGACGAAAAAGGATGATGGCAGCCGGACATTCGTCTGTCCGGTTTACAATTATGGAGTGAAAAATCCGACTAATCCGGAAGCGGATGGAAGCGGAACTTCTACTTGGGACTGCGTATATCTTGGAAAATATTACCAGAATGATACCAATGGGGATGGCAAGGCCGATGAAACAGATGAAAAAGAGCCGGTCAAATGGCGTGTACTGTCCGTGGACTCTGCCGGAAATGCCTTACTTATGGCAGATAAGATTCTGGACTACAGAAATTTTAATGATAACGAAGCAGGTGACATTGCCTGGGGGCAGAGTGATATGCGGAAATGGCTCAATTCTACCGGCGGGTCGGAGGAAGATCCGGGATTTTTGCAAACCGCATTTACCGAACAAGAGCGGGCAGTGATCAGGGATAGAGAAATAGAGACGATTGTGGGTAGTGATAGTTTAAAAACCCGGGATTCTGTGTTCCTTTTATCGGCAGAAGACTCTGTCAATGCCGGCTATGGATTTTGGACTAAGGATAAAGAAAGCAAAAACAGAGTGGCAGAAAGTACTGCCTATGCAGCGGGAAAACAGCAAACGGTGGAAAATCAGTGGTGGCTGCGTACGCATACTTGGGCGTCATCGACGGAAATGGCAGCTAGAATTTTTGTAAAACCGGATGGAATAGTTAACGGTACTGGGGTTCAAAACAATACGTTTTACGGGGTTCGCCCGGCACTGTACATAAATTTAGATGACTTTACCCAATGGACCTACGCGGGAACGGTGGATGCAGACGGCAATACGAAAGAGCCGGTGCGGCTTTCTGTTGACAGTCCGGTGCATGGAAGAGGATTTTACGCGGAAACAATGGGATTCCATGAGGCAGACTGGGCGGTGACAGCAGAGAACTGGCAAAAAAAGGAAAATGGAAACTGGATGGACGTGGAAGTCGAAGAATTGGCAGAAGCAGAAGGAGTTTATCGTCTGCGGACGCAGGTGATAGCCGAGAAAGAAAACAAGGAAGCACCGTGTGTTCTGAATCAGGGAAAGTATGCGCAGGTCGAAGCAAACGACGATGGTACCTTTACGGTTTATTGCACATTTTCCAATTACGGACTGGCAGATCCTTCGGAGACAGAGGACGAGGGAAAGCAAGTGACGACGTGGCATACGATCTGGGTGACAGAGAATGAGACGGAGAAAGAAACCCCGATGAAATGGCGTGTGTTATCCGTAGATGCGTATGGAAATATTACGCTTGCCACCGATCCATCCATGGGCGTAGAAGAGAGGAAAAACCGGACCAATCTTTCCCGGATCACAGACTGGTCGTATGCAGGAAAGGTAGATTCGGAGGGGGGATCAGAAGAGATCCTGCCGCGAAATCTTTACTTAAGCGCAACAGTGGAGACACCGGAGACTGGAAAAAAATTACAGGACGGTATCACACAGCAATCGACGTTTGTTGCGGCAGAAAATGTAAGCTGGGAGAAAAAGGCTGCTACCGGGGAAGGCCGGTGGAGTGCTGCCGCACCGCAGGAAAAAGCGGATCCGGAAACGGTCTATGCCGTTCAGTTTACGGTGGGCCAAAAGCAGGCTGCCGCTGTTTTCCATAAAAATACGCAGCTGTATGTGACGATAAATGGGCAAAAAGTACCGGTAATCCGGGATGCGGATGGAAATTCCCGTGTACGGTATGAATTTGCGGCGACCGCCGAACTTCCGCCGACACCAAGCGCGGCACCAACAGTAAGTCCGTCTGCTGTTCCGACACCGACAGGCAGTCCGGCGGCAAGCAGCATACCGACTGTCAGCCCGGGCGTGAGCGCATCGCCGTCAGCCATTCCGAAACCGGGAGGGAGTCCGTCCGCGAGCAGTGCACCGACGGCAAAGCCGGACGTGAGTGCAATACCATCGCAAGCACCGAATGTGGACGCAAACGCAAAGCCGTCTGACAAACCGGCGGCGCCGGGGAAGACCGCTCAACCGGGAGAGACAGGACAGCCGCACAAACCGGCACAAAAAGGAGAAAAACTCCAGGATGAAAGCGGAGCTGGTTATGTCGTTGCGAAAGCAGACAGTAAGAATCCGGAAGTTGCCTATCAAAAGGCAGCAGTCACAAAAGGGACGGTGATCGTGCCGGATACTGTCGAAGTGAACGGAACGACATATAAAGTTACCTCAATTGAGAAGAAGGCATTTGGAACCGGCAAAAAGATCAAAACAATCATACTGGGGAAAAATGTAAAAACCATAAAGAAGGATGCCTTTGCAGGATGCAAGACACTTCGGAAGATTATTGTCAAAACAAAGAAACTGACGAAGAAAACCGTGGCGAAAAAAGCGTTCCGCGGAGTGCGTAAAAATGTGCGGATCATTGTGCCAAAAAAGAAAAAACAGGCATACAAAAAGCTTTTTTATCAGAGAGGTCTCAATAAAAAAGTTAGAATCCGTTCATAAAACCTGTTGACATTCCAAAAGCAAATGACTATAATAATCAATAACACATAGAAGAGACGAGTAAAATGTGATAACATGCCAGAGAGTGGTACCGGAGGGTAGTGTGCAAACAGGCATTTGCCCCGGGCTGGAAGTACCATGATGGGAAGCATTTGAAAACTAACTCTGAGTGGCCCCAATCCGGTCCGGTGACTCCGTTATCGTCAAATGAAGCCGGGTATATCCGACTGCCAAAAGTGCAGTCCTATGTACCAAAAAGGGTGGAACCGCGGATGAATATTTCAGCCCGTCCCTTTAAACCTAAGTGTTTAGAGGGGCGGGCTTAATTGCGTATAAACAACGAGACACGCAGAATCCGAAAAGTTGCAGCATTGTGCTTGCACAAAATGCTGGCAACTTTTCGGATTCTATGTGACGACTGTCACGACGATGAGCTCCGGAAGGAGCGAAGAGTGCGTGTCGAGGGAGCGGATTCTATGTGACGACTGTCACGACGATGAGCTCCGGAAGGAGCGAAGAGTGCGTGTCGAGGGAGAACGAGACACGACTGTCATAGAAAGGAGATCGTAGAGAATGAAAATCACATTGAAAGATGGTTCCTGTAAAGAATATGCAGAACCAATGGCAATTATTGACATTGCAAAAGACATTAGCGAAGGACTTGCCCGCGTAGCCTGCGTGGCAGAACTTGATGGAGAAGTAGTAGATCTGAGAACAGTAGTAGATGGAGAACATGAATTAAACATTTTGACCTTTGACAGTGATGCCGGAAAGGCAGCTTACCGCCACACCGCATCCCATGTGCTGGCACAGGCGGTCAAACGTCTGTATCCACATGCGAAATGTGCGATCGGACCGGCGATCGAGGACGGTTTCTATTATGATTTTGATATGGAATCCCTTGACCGAGAGGCGCTTGACAAGATCGAAAAAGAGATGAAAAAGATCGTAAAAGAGGGAGCAGAGCTGAAACGATTTACTCTTCCCCGCAATGAAGCAATTGAATTTATGAAAAAACGCGAAGAGCCTTACAAAGTGGAATTGATTGAGGATCTTCCGGAAGACGCCGAGATTTCGTTCTATGAGCAGGGCGAATATGTCGACCTTTGTGCCGGTCCTCATTTGATGAGTACCAAGCCGCTCAAAGCGATGAAATTGATCTCCTCCTCCGGCGCTTACTGGAGAGGAAATGAGAAAAATAAAATGCTGACCCGTATTTACGGAACTGCATTTACAAAAAAAGCAGATTTGGATGCGCATTTGGAACATTTGGCTGACATCAAAAAGCGCGACCACAATAAACTCGGACGTGAGATGGAATTATTTACCACGGTAGATGTCATTGGACAGGGGCTTCCGCTCATTATGCCAAACGGTGTGAAAATGATTCAGAGAATGCAGCGCTGGATCGAGGACGAGGAGACCAAACGCGGCTATATGAGAACGAAGACACCGCTTATGGCAAAATCCGATCTGTACAAGATTTCCGGACATTGGGATCATTACAAAGAAGGAATGTTCGTCCTTGGGGACGAGGACAAAGACAAAGAGGTATTTGCGCTTCGTCCGATGACTTGTCCGTTCCAGTATTATGTGTATAAAGCAAGCCAGAAATCTTACCGCGATCTTCCTTGCCGCTATGGTGAGACTTCAACCTTGTTCCGTAACGAGGATTCGGGTGAAATGCATGGTTTGACACGTGTACGCCAGTTTACGATTTCCGAGGGACATTTGATCGTCCGCCCGGATCAGATGGTAAAAGAATTTAAAGATTGTATCGCATTGGCGCAGTATTGTCTGCAGACACTCGGTCTGGAAGAAGATGTAACCTACCATTTGTCCAAATGGGATCCGGAAAATCCGGAAAAATATATCGGCGAGCCGGAAGTTTGGAATGAGACAGAGGAAGATATCCGAAATATTCTGAACGAATTGAACATTCCATTTACCGAAGATGTCGGAGAGGCTGCGTTCTATGGACCAAAAGTAGACATTAACGCCAAAAATGTATATGGAAAAGAAGATACCATGATCACAATTCAGTGGGATGCTCTTCTTGCTGATCAGTTTGACATGTATTATATTGATGAGAAAGGCGACAAAGTTCGTCCTTACATCATTCACAGAACTTCGATCGGATGCTACGAGAGAACATTGGCATGGCTGATCGAAAAATACGCCGGTATGTTCCCGACATGGCTTTGCCCGGAGCAGGTTCGTGTGCTTCCTATTTCTGAGAAATATGCGGATTATGCGGAAAATGTCTGTGAAAAATTGACAGCCAATGGCGTAGATGCTACAGTGGATAATCGATCCGAGAAAATCGGATTTAAAATCCGAGAAGCACGTCTGCAGCGCATTCCATACATGCTCATCGTAGGCCAGAAAGAGCAGGAGGAAAACAAAGTGTCGCTTCGAAGCCGCTATAAAGGTGACGAAGGACAGGTGGCACTGGATGACTTTATCGCGGATATCACGGAAGAGATCCGTACCAAAGAGATCCGCAAGATCGAAGTAAGCGAAGAAAAATAATCGGAAAGGGAGGAATCTATGGAGACAAAAAAGATAAATGGAAAAGCGGTCGTATCGCTGATCCTTTCCTGTCTTTCTGTGTTGTGCTGTTTTGCCTGGTACCTTGCCATCATTGTTGGAATGATTGGCGTGGTACTGGGAATTATCGCATATCGTGAGTCGGAAGGCGGCCAGCGGGATCTGGCAATCGCAGGAATTATTGTAGGGGCAGTCGGAATGTCACTTGGAATCGTTTCGGCGGTGCTTTACATCATGCTCACGAGTGGTCCGGCAGACAGCCTTCAGACGACACCGGTATCCCCATCTGCGATCGGGGTGCCATCAGCAAGCCCGGAACCATCAGCATTTCCGGAGGACGGCAGTGGTTCAATGATGTTTGCATTGCGCAGACTGTGGATGTGGTTTTAAAATAGAAGGAGGAAAATTATGGAAGAAAATGAACAGAGCACCGTTGTACAGAGCCAGAAGAAAGGCTTTGGAATCGCAGGACTTGTCCTTGGAATCCTTTCCATTCTCTGTTGTATGTGCATGGGAGCAGGACTGATTTTTTGTATCATCGGTGGAATTTTCTCTATCATTAGCGTGGTAAAGGGAAGTGGAACCGGAAGAACACTCGGGATTATTGGCCTTGTGGTGAATATTTTAGGGCTTCTTCTGAACGCATTTATGATCGTTTCTTTTGCGATGATGATTGATTGGTCTCACGTTACAATGGAAAATCTGCAATCCATCAATAACATTGATCCAAACAATGAAAGCGAAGTAATGCAGTGGATGCAGCAGTTTTTCCGCGTCGACATTTCATCGTATACAACCTATTGATAACAAAAATGGCGGCTCTCATAGGAGGGCCGCTATTATTTTGACGATCCATTGCACCAAAATGAGGATTACCGCCAAATAAACATATTCTAACCGGAAAGAAAGAGCGTGAAACCGCAAATTTGTTTTCCTGCGGAGAATCCGTTCCATCGTCTGCGTCACCATAAAAATGACATAGAGAAGAAAGCAGAACGGGACGACCGGATGATACAAGAACGAATGAATCAGGTCGCCTTTTAAAAGGGAGACAAAGGCACGCGTCCCGCCGCATCCCGGACAGGGAAGACCGGTGACAAAATGAAACAGGCAGGGAGGCAGCCAGTGGGTCGGATGGATCCATCCGATATTGTAAAAAAGTGCAAGAATGGTAAAAGGGATAAGCAGAAGCCATCCTACAAAGAACAAAATGTCGTTGGCAGAATGTCTTCTGCCGGCGTGGCTTTGAATCGTTGAAAACATAAAATCTCTCCTTTGCAGAAAAGTATAGCAAATAAAGTGAAGAACTGTCAATCAATAAATAGTGCAGCACGATCATTTTGCGCCAGATATATCAATTTATTGACAAAATAACACAATGCATTTTTGGAAGAAATGATGTAAAATTAAAATAATTTTAGATCGCTGAAAAAGCAGAAGGAGGACACCATGAATCAATCAAAGAAGAAAGTGCTTGCAGTTCTGATGGTAGCCTCAATGGCAATTCCTACGGGGATGTCTCCTGTATCAGATGCGGCAAAAAAAAGTCAAATTTAACAAAACCAATATTACAGTTAAAGTTGGCAAAAAGGCAAAAGTCACATTGAAAAATGCGGCAAAAAAAGCAAAGGTAACTTGGAAGATCTCCAATAAGAAAGTTATCAAACTTACCAAAAAGAGCAAAAAATATGCGGTAGTGAAAGGCGTAAAAAAAGGAACAACAACGCTGAAAGCGACGTATAAAAAAGGGAAGGTGAAGAAAATTTTAAAATGCAAAGTTAAAGTGGAAAAAGACGCAGCGAAAACGACAGCTTCAGTGGCTCCGGGAACATCAGCGCCAACACAACCTGCAACACCAGCAACATCTGCAACGCCAACGCAGTCTGCAGCAGCATCAACAGAAATGCCAACAACGGTGCCTACAACAGCACCATCATTGATAAAAGTTGCTCCAAAAGTGGACAGTAAAGAAGCATACAGTTACTTCAATGACTATACCCTTGGTTATGATACCAAAGAAGAGAAAGTTGTTGCTTACAAAAATGGTGCGCAGATGTCCTTGGAAGAGGTAGGTGCCAAAGTATATGACAATTTTGGTGACAATGTATTTGAACAGCAGACCGCTTCCAATAATTGGGATACGCCGGCGATCAAATTGACAGCGCCATTGCAGTATACAACAGCAGACGGAACAGTACATGATATTGACAGTATGCTGACAAACTTTGATTTCATCGCTGATCCAACGGCACTGGATAACTCAGATGTTGATGGAAAATTATATGTATATGGAACCAATGAAGGATTTGATTATGCAGATGGAAAATTGGCAGCAAACTCTTACAGTAATCATTCCTTGAGCATTCTTTCCACATCCGATATGGTAAACTGGACTGATGAAGGTCTTATGGATAATGGAAACCTTACGAATCTTCCGGATTCTGCACTTGCGAAGAACAAAGTGACAAATAAATGGACAACAAAGGCATGGGCACCATCTGCATTGAAGATTGATGGTGACGGTGACGGCGAGGATGAATATTACGTATTTTATACCGATGGTGGTGGCGTTGGGTATGTACGTGGAGACTCACCGGTTGGACCATGGTATGATGATCTTGGAAAGAAATTATTTACTTCCCAGTCTGAGGGATGCAGCGGCGTAAAATGGTGCTTTGACCCGGCGGTTCTTGCGGATGACAAAGGCAACGCTTATGTATACTTTGGCGGTGGAAATGATGAAGAAAAATACGTTCAGACCGGACGTGTATGTAAATTGAAATTCGAAAAGGGTACTGGAAAAGTATCACCGGATGGTGTGCCACAGATTCTGGACACATTCTGCTTCTTTGAAGACGGAGAGATCAACCAGATTGACGGCAAATATATCTATTCTTATTGTACAAACTGGGATGTAAAGAAAGATACACCATATGTAGGTGCAGTACAGATTGCAGCATATATTTCTTCCGATCCGATGAACATCGCGTTCTTCCCGGATAAAGTAGGGCAGACAAAATATACAGATGACAAGGGAGTTGCTCATAATTTCCTTGGAACAATTCTTGATAACCCAAGTAAACTGTATGGTGAGACATATAACAACCATCATCATATGCAGAATTTTAAGGGACACAACTACATCTTCTATCACTCAACAGCGTTAAGCAATACGTTGTATCGTGACAGCAAGCAGTATCGTAACCTTCATGTCAACGAGATTGATATTGACATGGATAAAGAGACTATCGATATTAAGCCTTCTTACCAAGGCGCAAAACAGCTTGAAAACTTCAATCCATACACCAATCAGGATGGAAGTGTAAGATATGTTAATGCAACAACAGCTTCTAAGAGTGCCGGTGTGAAATCACTGCGTGATGACCGCACAGTAATGCAGTCTTACAATGGTTCACCGATGGTATTGGATCAGATTAATACCGGTGACTGGACAAAGATCAGTGGAGTAGACTTTGGCGCAAACGGACTTAAGAGCATTAGTGCAGAAATTGCAGCAGCAAATGACGAAGGACAGATTGAAGTTTATCTTGATGATCCAACCGTACCTGCAAACCGCATTGCGCGCATTGGCCTTCTTGATACCAAGAAACTTTATGCATTCAGTACAGCAGATATTGAAAAAGAAGTAACAGGTGTACATGACGTATACTTTGTATTCCGTGGTACTGGTTATAACGTAGCATCTTGGGCATTCTCTGAAAAAGACACACCGGAGCTCCCAGACCTTTCAGCAAGACCAACTGTTGCTCCAATTCCAACAATGAATCCAAACCTTGCGACAGGATGGAATGCAGACAAAACGGAATACGCTATTCCAATCACAGAAGAAAATGTTGAGGCAGAAGGGGGAGCAAGTGCAGAAGTAGATATGTATAACGGACAGGCATCCCTTACTTACAACGGACAGTATCCGGGCGTGTGGTTCAAACTCCCACAGGATGTAAAAGACAATAATTTCCAGACGCTAGAGATTACCTATGAGACAGAGTGCGATGACACAATGTTTGGTTCCGCAATTCGTTACTCTTCTTCGAAAGGGGATGAGGATATTTCCTGGTCCAAAGATGCGCCATTTACTTCTGGCAAACAGACAAAGACGCTGGAATTGAACTTTGCAAAGAATTTTAATAAGATTAAGATTTTTACCCGTGAAAATCCAACCGATGCCAAGATGGTTGTTAAATCTATCGTGCTTAAGAGGAAGGCAGGTGCGGCAATTCCAACGGCAACACCGAAACCAACACCGCTTCCTACGACAGAGACTTTGGATGTAACATACGGCTGGAATGAAGCGAATACAGAGTACACACTGCCACTCAATGAAACGACAGTGACGAATGACACAGGATGTACCATCAAATTTAATGAAGAAGCAAAGACTGCCACTCTTACTTATGATGGTGCTTATCCGGGAGTGTTCTTCAATATGCCGGAAGAATTGACAGATACAAAATTTTCGTCGATTGAGATCAAATACGATCGTCTTGGCGCGGAAGATAAATTTGGATGCGCTTCACGATACAAAGACGCTCAGGATCAGGATGTTGAAATACAGTGGGCAGGAACAGATGCGCCATTTAATCCGTTAGAACATTCAAAAGTGATTGAGCTGAATAAAGAGAAAGAATTATATCGGTTCAAAATCTTTGGTGATGGTGCCGATGAGGCAGGATTTATTATCAAAGCAGTTATTTTGAAACGATAAACAAAATATGGTTTAGAAGATCATGGTACTATTGTAAAACAAAAGCCGCCGCACGGGTGTTACCCGGTGTGGCGGCTTTTAAAATGGTGTGCCCGGCGGCGCACATTTCGTTATATATAATGTTTATAATTCTTTGCTTTAAGGTGTCAAACTTTTCGAAAATAAGCGGGATTGTCAAGAAGCAGCATTGGTGGTATAATACAATAAGTAAGTAGGTATGCAAAGTTATGGAAATGGAGGAAAATATATGAGTAAATTTGGACTACGTAAACTGGGATTTGGAATATTGTTATTTGGCATGGCGGTGTGCTGCTATACGGCTTCGCCTGTAAAGGCGGCAGAAACGGATGTGCCGATCGATGACACGAATTTTCCCGATTCCACATTTCAGAAATATGTTAAAAGTAACTTCGACACAGATAAAGATGGAAGTTTGTCAGAAAGTGAGAGAAACGCAGTAAAGAAAATCGTTGTAAATGTTGATCCTTTCAGCAGTCAAACCAAAATCACCTCTCTTGCAGGGATTGAGTATTTTCCGAATTTAACGGTATTAGAATGCGAAAGTAACAGTCTGGCCGGTTTAGATGTGACGAAAAATAAAAAGCTGCAGGAATTGAATTGTGATAAGAATAACTTGCAAAGTTTAGATGTAAGTCAGAATACGGAATTAATCAAGTTACAGTGCAGGTATAATCAATTGCCGGGTCTGGATGTGACAAAGAATACAAACCTGCAGAAATTATGGATTTATGAAAATCAAATCTCAAGTATTGATTTGAGTAAGAATACAGAATTGGTGGAGCTGGCATGTGGAAACAATCCGCTGACGAGTTTAGATGTAAGTCGGAATACGAAATTAGAAGGTTTGCATGTGTATAATACACAAGTGACAGCTTTGGATGTCAGTAATAAGCCAAATCTGACTACACTGAAGTGCTTTAACAATAACCTGACGAGTTTAAATATAAGTGGAGATACCGCATTAAAAACACTAAGCTGCTATCAGAACAGATTGACAAGTCTGGATATAGGTGATAGTTCGGAATTAACCGACGTATCATGTAGTCAAAATGGGATCACAGAGCTGGATCTAAGTCGAAATACACAGTTGGAGAACTTGCATTGCGCAAATAATAGTTTAACGACTCTGGATGTCAGCAAGAATCTGAACATAACGAGTTTAGATTGTGGAAGTAACAAGTTGACTACACTGGACTTAAGAACTAATACAAAACTTGAATATTTGCGTTGTGTATATAATAAATTGACAAGTCTGGATGTCAGTGCCAATACGGCATTGCAATCTTTATATACTTCACATAATACATCCCTCAAGAGCCTTGATGTGAGTAAGAATCCGGAATTGGTTAATTTGGTCTGCGAAAATAATGGATTGACAAGTCTGGATGTCAGTGCCAATACAAAGCTGTATATGCTGCAATGTTCGAGTAATAAATTGAAAAGTCTTGATGTGAGTAAAAATCAGAGTCTTAGCACGTTGGACTGTAATGATAATGAGATTGATGGTCTGGATATCAGACAAAATACAAGCTTGTCTTCCATGAATTTTTCCATTAATCCGATCAAGGTATTAAAAGTAACAGACAAGTATTCGGATAGAAATTTGGAAGGCAGTATTATGATGTACGATACCGTTGGGATCGATATGGGACAGATTTCCGGCTGGGACGTAAATAGTATATCAAAGATAACCGGCGCAACATTGGCGGACAATGTTTTGGTATTTGATCCGATGGCAGAAGAAGTTACTTATACTTATGACTGCGGATACAATTGTATCATGACTGTACATTTGTATATTAGATTGAATCAGTATCAGATAACCTATGAGTTAGATGGTGGAACAAATGCGGCAGCAAACCCGGCATCCTATTATCCGCTTCCGACAGCGACGGCATTGCAGGAACCGGTAAAAGCGGGCTGTACCTTTGATGGCTGGTATACGGATGCGGCATTTACATCAAGGATAACCGAGATACCGAAGGGACATGTTGGTAATATGACACTCTATGCAAAATGGACAAAGGTGGCGAAACCGAGTCCAAGCCCGACGCCGACAACTCCGGCCACGCCAAGCCCAACGCCGACGACCCCGACCACACCAAGTCCAACGCCGACGACCCCGGCTACGCCAAGCCCGACACCGACGACCCCGGCCACGCCAAGCCCAACGCCGACGACCCCGGTCACGCCAAGCCCAACGCCGACAACCCCGGCCACGCCAAGCCCGACACCGACAACTCCGGCAGCGCCAAGTCCGACGCCGACAACTCCGACACAGAGTGCAACGCCTGCGCCAACACAGCAGCCGACCGCACAACCGACACAGAAACCGACGGAAGCACCGGTAGAGGAAGGGAACGAAGAAGGAACATTTATTAAAGACAGTCAGGGATCGACGTTCAAAATAACGAATGCGGATTCGGAAAATCCGGAAGTGCAGTATGAGGCACCTGCAAAAAATGCCAAAGGAAAAGTAAAAGTTCCGGCATTTGTAAAAGTGAATGGAGTGACCTACCAAGTGACATCTGTTTCCGGTAAAGCATTTAAGGGAAATAGTAAAGTTACTAAGATCATAATCGGAAAGAATGTTACAAAAATTGGGAAAAAGGCGTTTTCCAAATGTAAGAAGCTGAAATTGCTTGTCATTAAGTCGCGTAAGCTGAAGACAAAGAATGTTGCGAAGAACGCATTTAAGGGCATCACAAAGAAAACGACCGTGAAAGTGCCGAAATCGAAGATTAAGGCATACCGCAAACTGCTGCGGAAAAAAGGACTCAGCAGTAAAGTGAAAGCCATAAAACGAGTTTATAGTTCGCAGGAAGTGTAATAATTGAGAAAATCGTTGTCAAGTGATGGAAACTTATGGTCTGCCAATGATAGAACAGTCTTATTGCATAAAACTCGATATTTATAAATCACACTGCTTCGCAGTGAGGGGTTGTCGCACTAAGTGATTAGTGTGGCAGCCCCTTCTAATGCAAACTGCGTCCTGCCGCCGAGGTGAAGCCGAGGGACGCTGCTTTGTCGAGGGGGCACTGCCTTTCTGGCATTACGGTCAAATCCTAGGTTTTTCTTCTAGTTGTACCGTAATTTCTTCCTCTTTTTTGCCACTTTTTTACAATTTTTGTTTTTTTACGGTATTTTGCCTTGTTTCACGCAGAATAATACCGTAATAATTTCCGCTTTTTTACAACTGTTTCCTATTATTTACAAATTTTACGGTAAAACCGCGTTCTGTAAAAAACTTTTTACCGTAATTCTTTTTGAGCGACTTCCCCTCCACGCAGACAGTTATGCAATTGCGACTTATTTTTCTAAAAGTAATGGAAAAACCCCTTGACACCCACCAAAATCCATGATATGATAACAAAGGTACAAAAAGCAGAGTTATCCACTCTCACCTTGCCGCAATTGCGCGCGCAATGGTCAAACCAATTTTTTCATACATTTGAATGAAGAATTTCTGTGGATAGCTGGCTTTAAAAACAGTTATCTTTTTTTATTTCATTTGGAGGTGCGAATCATCAGCGAATTAATGATTAATGAGCAGATCCGTGACAAAGAAGTCCGCGTGATCGGCCAGGACGGAGAACAGCTTGGAATTATGTCAGCCAAAGAGGCTTATTTGATGGCAAAAAATGCAGAACTTGATCTGGTTAAAATTGCCCCGGGTGCCAAACCACCGGTATGCAAGATTATCAATTACGGAAAATACCGTTATGAGCAGGCTAGACGTGAAAAGGAAGCAAAGAAAAAACAAAAAACCATCGATGTGAAAGAAATTCGTCTTTCACCAAACATTGATACTAACGATTTGAATACCAAATCCAATCAGGCTCGTAAATTCTTGTCCAAGGGAGACAAAGTGAAAGTTACGCTTCGTTTCCGCGGCCGTGAGATGGCGCATAAGGATGTTGGTCGTGAAGTGCTGAACGCATTTTTTGAGAAATTGGAAGATGTGGCAGTTATCGACAAAGATCCGAAGATGGAAGGAAGAAGCATGATCATGTTTTTAACAGCCGCAAAATAATGATAGAGCATTTGGCACTATCAAATATAAATGGAGGAAATACATTATGGCAAATCAGAAAATGAAAACAAAAAGAGCCGCTGCAAAGCGATTCAAAGTAACTGGAACAGGTAAACTGGTTCGTAATAAGGCATACAAAAGCCACATTTTGACAAAGAAAACAACAAAGAGAAAAAGAAATCTCAGAAAATCTACTTTGGTTGATGAGACAAACGTTAAGACAATGAAGAAGATTATGCCTTACGCATAATGATGGGTTACTTGAACGCAATTAGGAGGTAAATAGAAATGGCTAGAATTAAAGGCGGATTAAACGCAAAGAAAAAACATAAAAGAGTTTTGAAATTAGCAAAGGGTTACAGAGGCGCTAGATCTAAACAGTATCGTGTTGCAAAACAGTCTGTTATGCGTGCTTTGGAGACATCTTATACAGGTAGAAAACAGAGAAAAAGACAGTTCAGACAGCTTTGGATCGCTCGTATCAACGCAGCAGCCCGCATCAATGGACTTTCTTACAGCAAATTCATGCATGGCTTGAAACTTGCAAGCGTTGATGTGAACCGCAAGATGCTTTCTGAGATGGCTATCAGCGATCCGGAAGGATTTGCTACATTGGTAGAAGTTGCGAAAAGCAAACTTGCATAAGACAGAACAATAACAATGAATCATAAGGGTACTTCAGATATTGAGGTGCCCTTTCTATTTGACTTAAGGGGGAAATGACATGGCATCGCAAAAAAATAAAAAACAACTGGTATGGCTTCTTTTGACAGCTTTATTTTTCACGCAAATGCCTGCAAATGAGGCAAAAGCGCAGACGACACTTCCATCCGGGACACCATATCCTGCAGTCTCATCCGCGCCGTCGCAAATTCCGACTACAACTGTAGAACCAAATATGCCATTATATACACCAGCCGGCATATCTCCGACGCCATCTGCCGATGTGCTTCCTTCGACGACACCGACTGTCACGCCGGCAGCGACGTCATTTACCCTGTTAAATAAAAATGTCTCGAAGCATGTCAGCAAAAAGAAAGTGCAATATCAGATCCATTCGTATGTGACGGACACTGTGGCGTTGAAAACATCATTGAAAGCCACATTTGAACCGATTGGCGAGACCGTTTCGCTGTGCCGCCGCGGAATATTGAAAATAGAAAAAAACGGACAGGTAAAATGCTTGAAAAAAGGGCAGTCCAAAGCACAGAACTGCCAGATAAAGGTGACAGAAGCAGAGGGAGAGCGAATCTTTACCGTAAAAATCCGATTTGACAAGAAACTGGAAAATAAAGGGAAAAATGCGGAGCTTGTGTATCAGGGAAAACAGGCCCGGATACGCACAAATTATAAAATGAGCCGTTTGACATTGACCTCCTCCAACAAAAAAGCAGCGACCGTTGATAAAAAGGGAAAGATTACGGCGCGCAAAAAAGGAAAGACGACCATAAGTGTAAAAGTCAAAGGCTCTGAAAAAAATGAGATTAAAATACGTATCACGGTAAAAGAGGAGCCGTGGATCGTCAATGTCAAAGACAGCAAGTATACGTATGAGGACATGACGTCAGATCTCAGAAAACTTGCGTGGAAATACCGAGGGAAAGCCTCTTTGCAGAATATCGGAACCAGCGAAGACGGGCGTGCGATCTGGTGCCTCCGCATCGGAAGTCCGTATGCTTCCAAAAAATATTTGATCAATGGTGGAATTCATGCGAGAGAATGGCTCAACTGCCAGATGCTCACACACAAAAGTGAAGAAATTTTGCGGGAATACGCGGATTACAAGAGTGCGCTTAAAGGGAAATGCATTTATATCATTCCGATGATCAATCCGGACGGCGTAACCATTTCCCAATTTGGTTTTGATGCCATCCGCAATCCCAAACTGCGGAAAATCTGTAAAAAGACGAAAAATTCCGCACGGACATGGAAAGGCAACGCCCGTGGGGTAAACTTAAACTTTAACTGTCCGGGCGGCTGGAATAAAAAAGGAAAATCAAAAAAGGCGGACGGACTTTCTTATCCGGGGAAAAAGGCGGCATCCGAAAAGGAAACCCGTGTGATGATGAACTTTGTCAATCGTAATTCGGGCTGGAAGGCATCCTTGAACTATCATTCCACCGGAAGTATTCTTTATTGGAACTACAATGTAGAATCCGAGGCATCGCTCTATGAACGCCAAAAAAACCTTGCGACCAAGGTGAATGGATTTACACACTACCGCCTGATGCCCAAATCCATCAGTACCGATCCGAACGGTGGATTTGGGGACTGGCTCATTTACAATAAGAAAATACCGAATGTGACCGTGGAAACCGGCTCTGTCATGGCGCCGCTGCCACATTCCCAGATGAAAAAAATACAGAAGGAAAATAGCAAACTTTTGAGTTGGTTTGTAAAACAATAAATGCCAAAAAGGTCAAAAAGACCGCCTTATACATCATGGATTTTGTTACCGGATATTGGTAAACTATTTGTAACTATAAAATATTGTGATGTATGTAAGGAGGTTTACGAAATGAACAAAAAAATGTTTACAAAGACAACAGCTATGCTCTTGGCAGCGGCTGTCGTGGCGTCGGGAATTCCGGCAAATGAAACGGAAGCTGCCAAAAAGCCGAAACTCAGCAAGACAAAAATTTCAGTTCGGGTTGGAGGCAGCAAAAAAGTTACGATTAAAAATGCCAAAAAAATCAAATGTAAAATGAAAGCAAAGGCAAAGAAAGTCGTAAAGATCACGAAAAAATCTGCGAAAGGTCTTACGGTAAAAGGGCTTAAAGCAGGAAAAGCGAAAATTACTGTGACCATGATCAATGGGAAAAAGAGAGTGAAAAAGACTCTCGTTGTTACGGTAAAATCTGTAAAAGCGCCGGAAGCAAGCAAAGCACCGGAAGCAAGTAAAGCGCCGGGAGCAAGCAAGGCACCGGAAACAAGCAAGGCACCGGAGACAAGCAAGGCACCGGAAACGAGCAAGGCACCGGAGACAAGCAAGGCACCGGAGACAAGTAAGGCACCGGAAGAAAGCAAGGCACCGGAGACAAGTAAGGCACCGGAAACGAGTCAGACACCGACAGAAGCACCGAAAGCACTTGTGATTGAAGGGGATGCCCTTGGAGAAAGCGCAGACTTTACGTATAAGGCAAATGGGGCGGCGCAGTATCAGTCTGTTGGTGTTTTTGAGATTGACAAAACAAGTCTAACAAAAGACAGCACCATTACATTGACATATGAAGCAAAAGAAGGGGATACAGACGTTGCTGACAGCCAGAAGTTTAATGTGGGGCTGAAAACAGGAGATAAATGGAATTCACCGGCGGTTTGTGATGTATATGACCAGTCAGGTGGAAAGATTGAGATCTCTATGGATAGCACAAAAATGGAGAAAATCAATGCCGGAGAGAAATTGTACATGCATGTTTCCACCGCGACAGCCGGTTTCAAAGGAACCTTTACATATACAAGTGTAAAAGCCGGTACGGAAAGTCTTGTAAAAGAACTTCCTTCTGCTTATACCTATGTGGAAAACGGATTGAATCAATACGCAGCAACGGCAAAAGTAAATCTGCCGGCAGACGTTGATTTTAGTAAATACAAAACTTGCCGCATTGACTTTACGGCGTCGGATCTTTCTTTTGAATTCCACGGAATCGTGGGTCATAAAGTGAACGGAGCGGAAGTGACGGATCCACAGTATGGCGCAGTATCCAAGGGAATGTTCCAGATTACATTGAATAATGTATTGAAAGAGAACGGGACAGATCCGTTTGTCGTTATCAATGCCGGAAAAGCCGGTTATGCGGGGAAAGTTAAAATCTTGCGTGTGGCACTTTTACCGGAAGGACAGACGGTGCCGGATATTACAATTGAGCCGATTGCGCCTGCTGAAACACCGAAACCATCCGAACCGGAGCCGGGCATAGAGACACCGGGAGCAGATACGTCAAACGTCGAAACAGACGATGTTACGAAGCGGGAAGAGACAAAATTGGTTCTGGAAGGCAGTGCCCTTGGAGAAGGAGCTTCTTTTGCTTACGTGCCAAATGGATTCGCTCAGTATAGTTCGATGGGAGTCTTTGAAATTGATAAGACAAAATTATCTGCCGGATGTAAAATTGTATTGAATTATACAGCTGTGGAGGGCGATACGGATGTTGCAGCCACACAGGGATTCAATATTGGATTAAAAACGGGAGATCAATGGAATTCGCCGGCTGTTCTGGATGCCTATGGAAAAACCGGAGGAAGTGTTGAGATAGAAGTAAATGATGCAGCTTTTGCCAAAATTGGAGCAGAGGATAAAGTGTATATGCATGTTTCTACAGCAACAGCAGGATTCAAAGGCACATTTACCTATAAGTCCATTATGGTAGGAGATGACAGCTTAGTGAACACACTTCCAAAGGCTGTAAGCTATGTAGAAAGCGGCATGTCTCAGTATGCGCCTACAGCAAAAGTGTTATTGCCGGAAGATATCGATTTTTCAAAATACAGCACTTGCCGAATTGAATTTACGGCATCGGATCCAACATTTGAGTTCCATGGAATTGTGGGACACAAAGTAGAGGGCAAAGAAGTGGCAGATCCGAAATATGGCGTGAACGAAGAAGGCGTATTTGTTGTAAATCTTGATAAAGTCAAAGAGGCAGCGGGAACCAATCCTTATGTTGTTATCAATGCCGGAAAAGCCGGATATGCCGGAAGTGTTACAATAACAAAAATTATTTTTGAAAAATAATTAACAAAAATCAAAAAAATCCTTGACAGAAGGAGAATTATTTGATACAATAGTCAAGCAGTCAAGTCGTGGACGCGGCTTGACTGTGGTATGCGGAGTTGCTGGAATTGGCAGACAGGCATGACTAAGGATCATGTGTCTCAAAGACGTGTGGGTTCAAGTCCCATACTCCGCACGAAGGAGCAAATGCATTATGTGTTTGCTCTTTTTTTGTAGGTACAATGAAAATGAAAGGAAGGGAAAGAAATGAAATTACGAGTATTGGCAGCAGGTTTGATCCTGGGAGTAATGATGACCGGAGGAGTGACACAGGCGGCGACAAAAGACGGACAGAAAGTGGTGGCAATCGATGCCGGACATCAGCTGCGCGGAAACAGTTCGTTGGAGCCAAACGGCCCGGGCTCTTCGACGAAAAAAGCAAAGGTAACATCCGGGACATCGGGAAAAGCAAGCGGACTTGGTGAATATCAGCTGAATCTGCAGGTGGCGAAAAAAGTAAAGAAAGAGCTGGTGGCGAGAGGCTATAAAGTAGTCATGGTGCGCACAAAGCACAATGTCAACATTTCCAACGTAGAGCGTGCAAAAGTGGCAAATGCGGCAAAGGCAGATGCATTTATCCGCATTCATGCGAACTCTTCGGAAAGCACTTCGGTAAGCGGTGCATTGTCAATCGCTCCGACAGGAAACAACAAATATATGTCGAAAAAGGTGCGCAAAGCCAGCCAGAAATTTTCTAAGAAAATGATTCGGAAATATTGTGCGGCGACAGGTGCCAAAAACCGCGGAGTAATGTACACCGACACGATGACGGGCATCAATTGGTGCAAAGTCCCTGTTACGATTATTGAGATGGGATTTATGAGCAACCGCGCCGAAGACCTGAAAATGGCATCTGCTTCTTATCAGAAAAAGATGGTAAAAGGAATTGCCGATGGTGTCGATGCCTTTTTGAAATAAAAAGCCTGGGAGAATAAAGTGTAAAAATTGTGTAAAATGCACAAAAAAGATTGACTTTTCGAAAAAAACTTGTTAATATTGAACCATGAAAGGCGATTGTAGCAGCAGTCGCTTTTCTAATCTGTATTCTGGGTGATTTGGAGAAAAATAGTACGTTTTATTGTAGGTAATAGTATGATAATGGTCGGAGTACAATTTTGGAAAACCAAATTGGAGGAATACGCATGGAAAAAGCAAGAAAAAGTCAACAAACAAAGTGGCTGGTAGTTCTTTTGATCACTGCGATGATAGTCGCATTGTGCACGCCGGCCGAACAAAGTGAAGCAGCAAAGAAACCGAGATTATCTAAGAAAACAGTCGTTCTGACTGTTGGAAAATCCAAAAAAGTCAAAGTAAAATATGTCAATAAAAAGACAAAGATTACATGGAAAAGCAAGAATAAAAAAATTGCAACGGTTAGCAAAACCGGAAAGATAACGGCGAAGAAAAAAGGAAAAACCTATGTTACGAGCCGTTTTCGTTATCGTGGAAAGAAATATGTTTTAAAATGCCGTGTGACGGTAAAAAAAGCAGCAAGTATTTCGACGAAAGAACCGAATGCGACGGAAACGAAAACACCAAATACAGTGCCTAGCATAGCACCAAGCACGCAGCCGAGTGCAGTTCCGAGCATGCAGCCGAGTGCACAGCCAAGTGTGATACCGAGCGAACAACCATCTGCACAGCCGAGTGTGAAGCCGAGTGTGAAGCCGAGCAAACAACCATCTGCACAGCCGAGCGTGAAGCCGAGCGAACAACCATCTGCACAGCCGAGTGTGGTACCAAGTGCGAAGCCATCTGCACAGCCGAGTGAGAAACCACCAATCGGTCCGACCGTGGCACCAAGCAGCGTTCCGACAGCAGAGCCAAGTGTGGCACCGAGCACGCAGCCAAGTACACAGCCAAGCAGTGAGCCGACAAAAGTGCCGGGGACACCGATTCCGGCAGAAGAAGGAAAAGCACTCTCACTTGATTTTGAGGATGGAAAAAATACGTATGTGACCGGGCGGCAAGGAAAAGAAACATTGACCGTTACAGAGGGCGGTTACAATGATAACTATTGCCTGAAAGTATCGAATCGCGAGAAAAACTGGGCCGGTCCGCAGATTGACGTGACTTATAATGTAACGGATTATACTACATATACGATAGAAGCTTATGTCAAACATCAGGCTGGTGGTGACCGCATGATCAATTGCATGTGGCAGGCAGAGGACTTTGCCGGAAACATCACATATACGACGATTCAGTCATTGAAAGTGCCTACCGGAAATTGGAAGAAAATACAAGCGACGGTGGTAGCACCGGGAGATGTGAAACAGCTTCATATGTATTTTGAGATGCAAAACTATCAAAGTGAATTTTACGTGGACAATATTTCCATAACGGAAAAACATCTTGATTTGGACAAAGTGCTTGCGACAGAAAGCCTGAGTGAAGCGTACAGCAAACAATTCCCGATGGGATGTGAAGTGTACAGTTATAATTTGAAAAATGATGAAATATTACAGTTTATTAAACATCATTATACCAGAGTGACATTTGGCGATGAATTGAAACCGGAAAGCCTTTTGAATCAGGAAAAATCCAAGGCTTCCGCAGATGGCATGCCGGTGATAAACACCGATATTATCGATAAATGTTTAAGTCTTGCGCAGGCAAATAATCTGCAAGTGCGTTTCCATACATTGGTTTGGTATTCACAGACGCCAGATTGGTATTTTTGTGAAGGCTACGAGGCCCAATACGATGGGAATGGCACGGCAAAGACAAATATTACCAATCTAGTAGATGAAGAAACAATGTTACAGCGTATGCAGAGTTATATCACGCAGATTATTCAATACACAGAGACGAAATATCCGGGTGTGGTATATGCGTATGATGTTGTCAATGAGGTGATCAATGACAATGGCTGTAAGCTGAGAACAGGTACACAGAGTCTTTATGGAGCGATTTTTGGCGAAGAGGACAATACTTACATTACGAAAGCGTTTGAATATGCAAGAGCAGCTCAGACAGCGGCCGGATCCGGCGCAAAGTTGTTCTACAATGATTATGTAGGCATGGCGTCTCCGGGACAGATGAAAGCTGTGGTAAAATATCTGGCAGATGCCAAGGCAGCAGGTACGATCGACGGTTTGGGAATGCAGGCGCATCAGACAAACTTGAATGTCAGCGATGGCGACAATATTAAAAATGCGTTGAATTTGTTTAAGCAAAATGGCTATGAGGTGCAGATTACGGAACTTGATTTTGCGAGCAAAGACAATTCCGAATCCGGACAGGAAACGTTAGCAAATGCATATTCTAAATTTATGAATATAGTGCTTACGCAGAAAAATAGTAACAATGTTAATGTAAGCGGTGTTACATTCTGGAATCTGACCGATTTGGATACCTGGTTAAACACGCAAAAGGATGATGGACCGTATTACCCATCTCTGTTTGATGAAAATTATATGCCAAAAGCAGCATTTACGGCATTGATCAATTTGGTAAAAGGAACGACGCCAACGGCGACACCGACGGCAACACCTGCCACGGTACCAACAGCAACCCCGACTACAGTGCCAACGGCGACACCAAGTACGGAACCAACGGCAGAACCAAGTACAGAACCGACAGCGGAGCCAACGGCAGTACCGACAACAGAGCCGGAACCGGAAAAACCAGAGACAACAAAGACTCTGGATCTTTTGGAAGGAAATATTTTGATTGAGGAAGATGGCTATACGATTGGTGACGGCGAGAAACAGAGTTACACTGGGGCGTATACAATTAGCGGAAACAGCACATCGACGACAAATTCGATTACGGTTTCCGGTGGAACGCATACAATCGTACTTGACAATGTTATCATTACGACGGCGGCAGGAAGTCCGATCACTCTTACGAATAAAGCAAAGGTGAATTTGCAGCTGAGTGGAACGACGACATTGAATTCGCCGGCGAAGAAAGCATGTATTGAAGTGCCGAAAGGGTGTGAACTTTCTCTGAGTGGTACAGGAAAACTTTTTGCGATGGGTGGACAGTCTGCCGCAGCTATCGGTGCATCAGGAAGTGACAAGGATGCAGATGCGGGAACACTCGGAAAAATTGTTATCTACAGTGGAACGATTGTTGCCAAAGGTGGGAGAAATGGAGCTGGTATCGGTGATGGACAGTGCGGACGCGGTGGTGGAAAAATCATCGTTTATGGTGGTGATATTTACGCGCAGTCCGGTGGAAATGGAGCCGGTATCGGTGCAGGAGGATCTGAAGCCAAGACAGATGTAACTACGCTTACCGTTGAAATTTATGGTGGTAATATTTCGGCTACAGGATCCAAATATGCCTTGGGTGATGGTCAGAATCAACAGCATTGTGATGTGGCAATTTACGGAGGTGCTGTTTATTCGATCGGCAGTAAACCGATTGCCAGAGAGGATGGATTCTTGACGAAAGATAGTTATACTGCCGTTAGTGTGGCGGTGAAGAGTTACAGTGGAATCCAAAAAGTGACAATAGATGGTGTTGACCAGCATATTTCAAGTTTTGTGATAAAAGATGTAAATGGAAATACAGCTCCTAGCTGGAACTTGAATCTTTATGTGAAACAAGGTGTGGAGCATACTATTATCATCACAGATGCAGATGGCGTCGAACACATCGTATCATAAAATGTAATAATAAATCCCCCGGAGAGTTCCAAACGGCAACGTGCGGAACTCTCTTTTTCTGCCAAAAGAAAACCATTGCTTGTCACTAAAAAGTGTGATACAATGAAAAAAGGGAATACCTAATGAAAATTGCAAAATCGCAGGAGGAATTAAATTATGTCATTGTTACAAGAATGGCGTGAGTACGCATATAGTGAAGAAATGCAGAATTCAAAAGAAGGAGAGCAGCTTTGGAACAATTACTTCCAGTTGGAAAAAGGCATTTATGAAAAACTTTTGACCAATCCGACAGAAGTTGTGACCGGAACCGTAGAAGGACTGGCAGAGAAGTACGAAGTACCGCTTTCTATGATGGTTGGTTTCCTGGATGGAATCAATGATAGTTTGAAAGAGCCAAATCCAATCGATACGATGGAAAAAGATACCGAGATCAAATTGGATATTGACTGCGAAAAATTGTATTATAATATGGTAGACTGCAATGCCGAATGGCTGTACACACTGCCACAGTGGGATTCGATCCTGAGTGCAGAGCGCAGAAAAGAATTGTACCGCAAGCAGAAAAATTCCGGTACGATCCGCCGCGAAGAACCAAAAATTGGAAGAAATGATCCGTGTCCATGCGGAAGCGGCAAGAAATACAAAAAATGTTGTGGACGATAAGTCTGTGTAAGCAGACCAAAAATAAAAAAAGAAATGGAGGAAGAAAGATGTTAGTATCAGCAGAAGAAATGCTCAAAAAAGCAAAAGCAGGTAAATATGCAGTAGGTCAGTTCAACATCAACAACCTGGAGTGGACAAAATCCATTCTTCTCACAGCACAGGAGTGCAATTCACCGGTTATCCTTGGTGTATCTGAGGGAGCCGGAAAATATATGTGTGGATACAAAACGGTTGTAGGCATGGTAAATGGTATGCTGGAAGAGCTGAATATCACAGTTCCGGTTGCCCTTCACCTTGACCACGGCAGCTACGAAGGTGCCAAAGCTTGTATCGAAGCAGGATTTTCTTCAATCATGTTTGACGGATCTCATTATCCGATCGAAGAAAATGTGGCAAAGACAAAAGAATTGGTAGCGATCTGTAAAGAAAAAGGAATGTCAATCGAAGCAGAAGTTGGTTCCATCGGTGGAGAAGAAGATGGTGTTATCGGAGCCGGCGAATGTGCAGATCCAAAAGAATGTAAGATGATCGCTGACCTTGGCGTAACGATGCTGGCAGCAGGAATCGGAAATATTCACGGAAAATATCCGGAAAACTGGGCAGGACTCAGCTTTGAGACGCTGGATGCTGTTCAGCAGCTGACAGGAGAAATGCCACTCGTACTTCACGGAGGTACAGGTATTCCGGAAGACATGATCAAGAAAGCAATCAGTCTTGGCGTGTCAAAAATCAATGTAAATACAGAGTGCCAGCTTTCTTTCGCAGCTGCTACACGTAAATACATTGAAGCAGGAAAAGATCTCGAAGGAAAAGGATTTGACCCTCGTAAACTTCTTGCTCCAGGAGCAGAGGCAATCAAAGCAACAGTAAAAGAAAAAATGGAATTATTTGGTTCTGTTGGAAAAGCTTGAATTGCATAAGAAATAAGAAATCGCAGATACTATCTCCTGTAACAAAACATTGTTGACAGGAGGGTTTAAAAATGGCGAAAAACTTTTTAGACGATTACGATTCAAATCAAAACAGTACAAATAGTACAAACAGCTCAAACAGTTCAAAGAATAAGGCGAAAAACCGTGCGCAGAATTCTTCGAAAAACAGTTCTAAGAATTCATCGAACGCATCTAATGCTTCCAATTCTACGAACAGTTCCAATTGTCACCATGACAACTAAGCCGTTGTGCTGACTGTAAGAAATGAAAAACGAACGGGCCGTCACCATTCCGGAGGCGGCCTTTCTTTTGCGGTCATGCGGGTGTCACATTTTGTCGAAAACCCGCATATAATAAAAGAAAAAGAACGTGATACTATGAGTTTTTCGATTATCTCGATCCGTCAGCTGGCTTCGTGGCAGGCAAGAGAAGGGACGATTCTCATTGATTTACGGGAACGCGAAGAGTATCAGGAAGAGCACATCAAGGGAGCGGTCAATATTCCGTACGAACGATGGGAACAGGAAAAAGAGGGGTGGCGGCACCAGTTTACGTATTTGATCTTTTACTGTGACCGCGGAAACCAGAGCATGTACGCAGCCCGCGAGATGAACCGGCTTGGGTACCATGCGGCAAGTATTGCCGGCGGCTTCGAAAGCTACCGGATTTGGAAAAAGAAAGGAAAAAAAGAGTACGATGGGCAAAGAAATATTTGAGTTGATCGCGCCCTGCCATTTTGGCATGGAAGCGGTATTAAAACGCGAGATCAACGATCTTGGATATGAAATTTCAAAAGTGGAAAATGGAAAAGTCACCTTTCTGGCAGATGCCGAAGGAATCTGTCGTGGAAATATTTTCCTTCGCACGACAGAGCGTATTCTACTCAAAGTGGCAGAATTTAAGGCGGAGACATTTGATGAATTATTTGAAGCCTGTAAGGCGATTCCATGGGAACGCTACATTCCTGAAAATGGAAAATTCTGGGTAACGAAAGCAACCTCCGTCAATAGTAAATTGTTCAGTCCATCGGACATACAGCGCATTGTAAAAAAAGCGATGGTGGAAAGCCTCAAGCGGACATACCGGGTCAGCTGGTTTGCCGAAGACGGGGCTTCTTATCCACTCCGCATTAATATTATGAAAGATATCGTGACCGTATCTCTAGATACGACGGGAGTATCACTGCACAAACGTGGTTATCGCCGATACACCGCACCGGCGCCAGTGACGGAAACGCTGGCGGCGGCGATGCTCTTGCTTTCGCCGTGGAAGAAGGACCGCATTCTTGTCGATCCTTTTTGCGGAAGTGGTACGATCCCGATCGAGGCGGCTATGATCGCGTGCCGGATCGCACCGGGATTAAACCGCGAATTTTTGTCCGAAGAATGGGACAACCTGATTCCGAAAAAAGAATGGTACGGTGTCGTGGAAGAGGCACAGGATATGGTCTGCGAGGATGCTGAAGTGCAGATTCAGGGCTACGATATTGACGATGAGGTGCTTAAAATGGCGCGTGCCAATGCGGCGCTTGCCGGCGTGGAAGACAAGATTCATTTCCAACGCCGTGACATCATCAATTTCAGCTCGCCGAAAAAATACGGTTTTGTTGTATCCAATCCGCCATACGGTGAGCGTCTTTCCGACAAAAAACAGATGGAGATGCTGTACCGCAGCATCGGTCAGATCATCAAAGAAAATGATACGTGGTCATTTTTCCTGCTGAGCGGTTATGAGGAAGCCCAGAAAATGATTGGCAAAAAGGCGGACAAGAACCGCAAGATCTATAACGGTATGATGAAAACTTATCTTTACCAATATATGGGGATCAAGCCACCGAGAAGACCGGCAAAGGATCAGTAAAAATAGGAAAAATATATCGAAAGGGCTTGCACTTTTTCCGGACAACATATATACTAGTCGTATTAAGGTCGAAATTTGACCGAAATTTTTACACAGGGAATGAAACAAATGGGAAAAAAATTGATATTTGCAACACACAATCAAGGAAAGGTTGTGGAAATTAAACAGATTTTGGGAGAAGGCTACGATGTGTTTTCTCTCAAAGACCTTGATGTTCATACAGAAATTGAGGAAAACGGAACATCTTTTGAGGAAAATGCTATCATCAAAGCGAAGGCAATCTGTGAAATGACAGGTGAGATGGTTCTGGCAGATGATTCCGGATTTGAAGTGGATTATCTGAATGGCGAGCCGGGAATCTATTCGGCACGTTACCTCGGTGAAGATACGTCATATGACATCAAAAATGCTGATCTTCTCAAACGCTGTGAAGGTGTGCCGGAAGAAAAGCGCGACGCACGTTTTGTCTGTGTGATCGCCTGTGCGTATCCGGACGGCAATGTCATCACGACCAAAGGCGTGATTGAAGGAAAACTTGCTCACGAACCGAAAGGCACACATGGCTTTGGATATGATCCCATCTTTTATCTGCCGGAGCGAGGCTGTACAACCGGAGAATTGCTGCCGGAGGAGAAAAATAAGATCAGTCACCGCGGTATCGCACTCCGCAAGATGGTTGAAAAGTTGAATGAACAGGCATAATATGGGAGAAAAGAATGGCGAAATATATCGTTTTTAGTGATTCACATGGAAAAAATGATCGGATGTATGATATCATTCGCAAAAATCAGGATCAGATCGACGGATTATTCCATCTCGGTGATGTCGGGGATGCCGCCGAGGAACTCAGCCTTATGGTGAAAGGACCGGTTTATCTGGTTCGCGGAAATTGCGACACATATTCCAGCCTGCGCACGGAAAATGTGTTCCGTCTGCATGGCCATAAGATCGCAATGACGCACGGACACAACCAGCACGTTGAGCGTGGCGTCGATGTATTAAAGTACTGGGCGCTTCAAAATGAGGCAGATGTTGTCCTTTACGGACACACACATGTGCCGTTTGTCGAGCAGAGCAGCCAAATGACCGTTCTCAACCCGGGCAGCATTTCACGCCCGCGCCAAAGCGGTTTTGAATGCACCTATGCCTGGATGGAATTTTTGCCAAATGGCGAGATTTCGATAGAAATTGTAAAAATCCCTAAATAGTCATAAAGAAACAAAATCAAAAAGCAAATTTGAAAGGAAAATAATTATGTTTAAGAAAATGATACTTGTAGGATTGATCTCAATGGTTCCTATCATTGAACTTCGTGGAGCAATCCCTTACGCCGTACTTTGGGACGCACAGCCACTCTGGCTTGCTATCCTGATTGCCGTAATTGGAAATATGATTCCGGTACCATTTATTTATTTGTTTGCAAGAAAAATTCTTGTCTGGGGAGCGGACAAGCCTGTGATCGGCAAGTTCTTTTCGTTCTGCCTTGAAAAAGGCGAAAAAGGCGGTAGAAAACTGCAGGAGAAAGCAGGACAGGGATTGTTTGTAGCGCTCCTTCTTTTCGTTGGAATCCCTCTTCCGGGAACCGGCGCGTGGACAGGAACCCTTGCAGCCAGTATCCTTGACATGGGATTCAAGAAAAGTGTCCTCGCCTGCATGGGCGGTGTTTTGGTAGCCGGAACAATCATGTTCTGCCTCAGTTTCTTTGCGCGAGGAACCTTTATGGCACTGTTTGGGTAAAAAGGCGGCTTTTCGAGGCGTGAAAGCAGCATTAAAATGTCGCTGAAAAAATGTCTCAATTTTTTTGAAAAAACTATTGACAAAAAGACGGACACCATATATAATAGTCAATGGTGCTGCTGATAAGCGATACACCAAATGGGATCTTAGCTCAGCTGGGAGAGCATCTGCCTTACAAGCAGAGGGTCACAGGTTCGAGCCCTGTAGGTCCCATTTATCACTAAAAAGCAGCTTCGCAATATATGGCGGGATAGCTCAGTTGGCGAGAGCACACGGTTCATACCCGTGGTGTCGGGGGTTCAAATCCCTTTCCCGCTACTAAAAAGAATGTCGAAAGACATTCTTTTTTTGTGTGAAAAAGGAAAGGCAACCAAAAAAGGGAAACCCGGCGAAATCCGTTGCCTTTCCCAGGCGCGCTGAAGCCCAAAACCCCACACACAAGAAATTCCAAAACCCCTTGAATCTTCCTCGGTTTTTTGTTATCATGTAACTATTCAGAAATGGTTACGATCCAATTAGAAGAAGTAAGGAGGAAGGCTTATGCGGATTGGAATGGGTTACGACGTGCATCGGCTGGTGGAAGACCGCGATTTGATCATAGGGGGAGAAAAAATTGAGTATGAGTATGGGTTGCTCGGGCATTCTGACGCGGATGTCCTGCTTCATGCGATCATGGATGCGCTGCTGGGAGCGGCAGCGCTTGGTGATATTGGGACGCATTTTCCGGATACGGACGAAAGATATAGAGGGATATCGAGCGTGCGCCTGCTGGCTTACGTTGATCAATTGTTGGAAGAAAATGGATATTCAGTGGGGAATATTGATGCGACGATCATCGCGCAGCGGCCGAAAATGGCGCCATATATCCAGAAAATACGCGAAAATATTGCGAATACGCTGGGGCTTGAATTGAATCAGGTCAATATAAAAGCTACGACAGAAGAAGGACTGGGATTTACCGGAAGCGGAGATGGAATCTCGGCGCAGGCGGTATGCATCTTAGAATAACAGTAAAGGAGCCGGACTATGAACCATAGGCAGTTATGGAAGAAAATATTTGGCGACAACGATGCCTATATTGATTTCTATTTTAAAGAAAGAGCCGATCATACTGTGGTATATTCAAAATACGAAGGACATGATCTGGTAAGCATGATATTTTTTAATTATTACACCCTCGTGATTCAGGGAGAAAAAGTGAAATGTCCTTATATCGAGGGCGTTGCGACAGCTCCGGAATGGCGGCATAAAGGGTTTATGAAAATGCTTTTGTATCAGGGAATGATGGATGCAAGAAACGAGGGAGCGCCGTATGCGTTTTTGTCGCCGGCAAACGAAGAAATTTATAAACCTTTTGGATTCCAAGGAGTGTATTACCGAAAACAGATGGAAATTCAAGGGAGACGGCACAAATGGTACCATGCAGGTTCCTTTTCGCATCTTGACAGCCAGTTGAAGGAGCGGGCGGTGGAATTTGCAAACGCCCAATTATATGCGAGTGAATTTGATGCCTATATTTACCGCGATGTCAAATATTATGATACATTGATGAAAGAAACCAAGACACTCGGGGGAAAAGTCGTTGTGCTGCGAAATGAGACGATGATCCATGGTGTCGCTGTTGTGACACATGAGGAGGATCGATATGAGGTGCAGGAAATGATCTGTGCGCCGGAAGATGCGGCTAAAGTGGCAGAATCTATATGCCATTATCTGGGAGTGGCGGACGACGAAGCGGTTTTGTTTGAAGATGGATATTTTTTACAAAATTTAATGGGGGAAGGTATCACGATTCGCATGACGGAAAAGCCGTATATTATGGCGCGGGCACTTGTGGAGGACGGAGATGCCGGAAAATTAAAATGGTATATTAACGATATCACATAGGAAAGAGGAAAAATCATGGAAAATCAGGAAAATGAACTGCGGCTGGAAGGCCGGCACAGCGTAATGGAGGCGTTTCGCGCAGGAAAATTGATCGAGAGACTGTTTGTGCTCAAAGGATGTCAGGACGGACCAGTGCTGAGCATTCTCCGCGAGGCAAAAAAAGCCGGAGTTATGGTGGATTTTGTACCAAAAGAACGCTTGGATCATATGAGTGAGTCAGGGAAACATCAGGGAGTTGTGGCAAACTTGTCAGCATTCCGCTACAGTACGGTGGAAGATATGTTTGCATTGGCAGAAAAACGGGGCGAAGATCCCTTTTTCTTCCTGTTGGATGGGATTGAAGATCCGCATAACCTCGGAGCGATCATCCGAACCGCAAACCTTGCCGGTGCACATGGTGTGATCATTCCGAAGCGCCGCGCGGTAGGTTTGACTGCGACGGTAGTAAAAGCTTCTGCGGGAGCCATTCATTATACGCCGGTGGCAAAAGTTACCAATCTTTCCACTGAGATGGAAAAATTAAAAGAGCGCGGATTGTGGTTTGTGTGCGCGGATATGGACGGCGAGATCATGTACCGTAATAACCTCAAAGGGCCGATTGGGCTTGTAATCGGAAATGAAGGAGCCGGCGTGTCGCAGCTTGTCCGAAAACACTGCGATTACGTGGCAAGCATTCCGATGGCAGGGGACATCGATTCTCTGAACGCTTCCGTGGCGGCCGGGGTACTTGCTTATGAGATTGTGCGTCAAAGAAAGGGATTTTAACGGAAAATGGAAATGAGTGGGTTCGAAACACTTACCGACGAGGAAATCATCCGTCGCGTGCGTGGGGGAGAAAAAGAAGGAACCGATTATCTGCTTGAAAAATACAAAAATCTCGTGCGGAAAAAAGCGCGGGCACTTTATCTGATCGGCGGCGACAATGACGATCTGATTCAGGAAGGCATGATCGGACTTTACAAAGCCATACGTGATTATGATGTGGAAAAAGAGACCGTATTCCGCAGTTTTGCGAGCGTCTGCATCGACCGCCAGCTTTATAATGCCGTAAAAGGGGCAAACCGCCTTAAAAATTCGCCGCTTAACACGTACATTTCACTCGATATTCCGGTGGAAGCGCGCGGAAATGAGGAAAATGGGGCAGCGACACTTGGTGAAATGCTCGAATGGGTCGGCGTGTCCAATCCCGAAGATATCTTGATCGACCGGGAGCGTGTGGGAAAGATCGAGCAGTACATTCGTCAGAATCTCAGTGAGTTTGAGCAGAAAGTGGTCAATCTTTACGTCGACGGCATGAATTATCAGCAGATTGCAAAAGAACTGGAAAAAACACCCAAATCCATTGACAATGCCCTTCAGCGCATCAAGAAAAAACTTATGGCATTTTGGTAAGTTTTTGTTGACAGAATCAACATACTTTGATAGAATAGTCCATGGATTGTTATAAATGATTCAGCTGGCGTGGCACAGTCGGTAGCGCACTTCATTGGTAGTGAAGAGGTCACGGGTTCGATTCCCGTCGCTAGCTTTAGAGAGAGGAAATGAATGGTTACAAGCCTGTCATTTCCTTTTTATTTTATAAGGGATTAGGATTCGGATTTACACGGAGGAAACGCTTATGAAGGGAACCGCATCACGAAGCCGGTGGGAAATCATCTCGTCGCATATATTTACATACTTCAACTTTTTGAACCTCGTGCTGGCAGGGCTCATTCTGGTGTCCGGTCAATACAAAAATATGCTGTTTATGGGGATTGTCATTACCAATGCCGTGATCGGGATCGGACAGGAATTAAAGGTAAAACGGATCATAGATGCGCTGTCGGTTGTTACAGCGACAAAAGCAAGACGATATAAAAATGGAGAATTTTGTAAATGTGACATCGAACTTCTGCAGGAGGGTGATACCGTGCAGTTTTTACTGGGAGATCAGATCCCGGTGGACTGTGAAATCTTGGAAACGGATGGGATGGAAGTCAATGAATCACTTTTAACGGGAGAATCCCTCGCTGTTCAGAAGAGAAAAGGTGACTTTGTGTACTCAGGAAGCGACGTGGTGGCAGGAAGTGCGGTCGCCAAAGTGTTACATACGGGAGAAGAAAATTATGCGACGCAGCTTGTAAAAAAGGCAAAGACCAAACGGCGCGCGACCTCGGAAATGCAGGATGCAATCGGAAAAATTATTAAATATGTAAGTTATGCGCTTATTCCGATCGGTCTGCTTCTCTTTTTTATTCAGCGCTATTCCGCCGGCAATACGTTATCCGATTCTATCGTAAATATGGTAGCCGGTGTGATCGGAATGATTCCGGAGGGACTCGTCCTTCTTACCAGTATTTCGTTTATTCTCGGCGTGGGCCGTCTGGCAAAGAAAAATGCATTGGTGCAGGAAATGGAAGCCATCGAAGCGCTTGCGAGAGTGGATGTTTTATGCCTCGATAAGACGGGGACCATCACGACAGGAGATCTGCAGGTGGAAGAACTTGTGCCGTTGTCCGAAGAAAAAGACATGAAAGAAATTCTAGGCATTCTTGCCTATGCGTTTGAAGAAACCAATGCAACGACAGACGCGCTGCGGAGATATTTTCCGGAGACAAAAGGGGCATCGGTTGCCGAAAAGGTACCATTTAGCTCCAGCCGCAAGCATATGCGTGTAACGATCGTGGGAAAAGGGGATTATCGACTGGGTGCCCCGGAATATCTGACAGAAAACGGAAAGATTCTTGCCCGCGCAGAAGTGTATGCGGCAGAGGGAATGCGTGTCCTCCTTTTGACACACGATAAAAAAGAAGTGGGCTTTGTCGTTTTGTCTGATATCATCAAAGCAGATGCAGCAGAGACATTTGCCTTTTTCCGCGATAAAAATGTTCAGATCAAGATATTGTCCGGTGACAATCCATTGACGGTTTCCGTCGTGGGTGTGCGTGCAGGGCTGCCGGAAGCGAAACATTATATTGACGCCAGAGAACTCCCGGAAGAGGAAGAAGAATTGCAGAAGATCATTGGAAAATATACAGTGTTTGGACGCGTGAGCCCGGAGAAAAAGCAGGCGATCGTAAAAGCACTGGAAGCAGAGGGCAATGTGACCGGAATGGTTGGCGATGGTGTGAATGATGTTCTGGCCCTGAAAGATGCGGATTGTGGTATCGCTATGGCGGCGGGAAGTGATGCGGCAAAGCAGATTGCGCATATCGTGCTGCTGGATTCCGATTTTGCCTCGATGAAACAGATCGTGGGGGAAGGACGAACAATCATTTCCAACATTGAGCGTGTAAGCGCATTGTATCTCACGAAAACGATATATTCCATCCTTTTGTGTATTATTTATATTATATTGAGAAAATCCTACCCGTTTATTCCGATCCAGCTCAGTCTGATCGGAGGGACCGCCATCGGAATTCCGAGTTTTGTACTTGCTTTGGAACATCATGAAGAGACGATACCGAAGGGGTTCCTGCGAAATGTCCTGCGCGTTTCCTTGCCGGCGGCAATTTGTATGGTGGGAAGTCTGGTTGCGATTACATTGGTGGGAGAATGGTTTTCGTTATCAGAATTGATTTTATCGACGATGCATCTGATCGCGGGAGGAATTGTAAGTTTCGGAGTGCTTGTGGCAGTTTGTATCCCGATGAGCAGAGTACGATTTGCACTCTGCCTTACGGTGATCGGCATATTTGTCGGCGCAATCCTGTTACTCCCGGGATTTTTCGGCATGGCACCGATCATGCATCTGATTATGACTCTTTTATAGACCCCAATCCCAGATGGACGAGTTCCAGGGCGCGTGTCATTTGACCGGAGAGATAGAGGTATCCGATCAATGCTTCAAAACCGGTCGCGGTGTGGTAATCATGAAGATTGGCATTTTTGGCGACCGAATGCGGTTTGGCATTGCGTCCCCTTTTATAATAGGAAAGTTCTTCTTCTGTCAAATGGTCCTCGATGGCGGTCAGAAGATCTGCCTGCGCCTTGGCATTCACAAGTTTGCTGGAACGAAGGTGCAGTTTTTTTACGGTTCCGGATTTTTCTTCTACGATCAAGGTCCTTATAATGATCTCAAAAACAGCATCCCCGATATAAGCGAGCGTCAAAGGCGCATACAGGTTTATGTCCTTGGATTCCAGGGAAAAAGTATCGTGGATGGCTTCCAATAATGAATTGTCCATAAGTAAAAACTCCTTTGGTAAAATGGTATATTCTGATTTTATATCCAATCCTATCCCAACGTCAAGAAAAAAGAATAAAATTCGCCATAATGCTGACAAAAATATTTCATATATTAAAAATAATAGAAAGAGTTTAGATGCATCTGACTTTCTGCCGGGCAAAAATATGTAAGATATGAACAAATTGTAAAAAAAACAAGAAAAAAATTTGGTTATAATTTTTACAAAATTTAAAAACACCCTTGCATATTATGTCGGGTAGTGTTATAATCGACTTAAATATCATTGCGGATGTATTGGAGTTTTTCTGCAATGAAACACAAAACAATTTAGGAGGTATTACGATGAGACAAATCGGTACACAGTCAGCCAAGTATTTCAGAAGATTTGTGACAGCGATGCTCGTATTCGCGATGGTAATCACATCTTTGACTGTATCTTCCGTTGATTCTCAGGCGGCTAAAAAAGTAAAAAAAGTCACCATCGGGGTCAAAGTTGGCGGATCAGGAATCCTTGTGCTGAAAAAAGGACAGTCAAAGAAACTGAAGGTTTCTGTGACACCTAAAAAAGCAAGTAAAAAGGTTACATACAAATCAAGCAAAGCTTCTATCGTAAGCGTAAGCTCAAAAGGTGTTGTTAAGGCACGCAAGAGCAAAGGTTCTGCAAAGATTACAGTAACATCCAAGCAGAATGCAAAGAAAAAAGCTACGATCAAAGTCAAGATTGGTACTCCTGTAAAGAAAGTTGCTATCTCCAAGAACGCAACTTCGACATGGTCAAGTGCTAACTACAAGATTGTAGAAAAGAATGGACAGAAAACGAAGGTTTATCCTAAATATACGGACAAACTGAAAGCCGTAAAGAACACTTTTACCATTATGAACGGTCGTAACATGGTGATCAAAGCTTCCGTTTCTCCGAAAAAAGCAACACGTAAATCTTTGAAATGGTCCACAAACAAAGGATCCATCCTCAAAGTAGTAGGAAATGGTACGAAAGCAACCGTTATCGCCCGTAAAATTGGTAAAGCCAATGTTATTGCACGGGCTACTGACGGAAGCGGTAAAAAAGCTGTTGTAAAAGTAAATGTTGTTAAGTTTAAGAGCGATAAGACACCAGCTCCGACAGCTACACCGGATACGAGAAAGAAAACACTCGTAGAAAATTTCGAAAGTTATCCTGTAGGAACAGAGTGGAAATACACTTCTGCAGACAAGAACTCCGGTACGATGAAAGTAGTACAGGATCCGGAAGATGCTTCTAACAAATGTTTGGAAGTTGATTTGAATGGTACAGAAGCAGCATATGACTTTGCTCCTATCTTTAACATTGATCTTTCTAAATTGAAAGATACAACCGGAAAAACAATGGGAAGCTTTAGTGGTGCTTCTGCTGACCTTCGTGTAGTATCTACATCCAGTGATGTTACTTACAAAGCAATTTATGTATATTTGGATCAGTATGGCAAAATGAACAAAAAAGATAAGTTCGCTGCCGATGCAAATAAATCCGCTTCTGCTCATGTTAATAACAAGGGCGAAAAAGTAGCAGCAGGTGCTGCTGATGAAGACACCACACTTCGTTTCGGTATCAACAACCCTATGGGAACCGGTACAAAAGCAGATTATGGTGTAAAACTTTTCAATGGTAACGAATCCAAAGAAAATGGTGCATACTTCCCAGGCTATCATGATAACACATGGAAACCGGCCGAAGCAAACACACATTATGCAAAAGATTCTTGTACAACAGGATTCAAAGAGAAGGAAGCAGACGGAAAAGTAGGATTTGCTAACCGTTCTGTAAGCTTTGATACAACTTACATCAATGATTTGGATGCTACTTTGGCAAATCAGACAAAATTCGACCTTGTATGGGGTACTACCTATCAGGGAAATCCAACAGATGCTACAAACAAAATGCACACTACATGGTATATCGATAACTTGAGTTTGATCGAGGAAGATATTCCGGTAACAGACTTCAAGATTTCTCTTGAAGAAAGTAAAGATGTAACAACCGGTCGTGTTGCTAACGGTGGTAATGCTCAGATTTACACAACTTACACACCGGCAAATACAACTCAGAAAGGTCTTACATGGACTACAACAAACGATAAGGTAACTGTAAATGCAAGTGGTAAAGTATCTGTAGCAGATGACTTTGTATTCCCGGCAGGACAGTCAGAAGTAAAAGTAACAGTAACCGCTACTTCAAAATACAAGGCAGCACTCAGCAAGAGTATTGAACTTACTGTATACAAAGCAGCAGAGGCTCAGGATATTACAATTTCCGGTAAAGAACTTGCCGGTATGCTTGTAAAAGACTGGTCAGACGCTGAAGTCGAAACTGCTTTGGTTGAATCCGGTTCCGGTGAGAACAAAGAAATGGTAGAAGTTATGGATATGAGATTTACAAAGAATAACTTACGTAACTTCTTCAAACTTCCGGAAAACATCGATCTTTCTCAGTATGAGAGAATTGTTGTTACCGGAAATGCATGGGGACAGATGAACTTCGATACTTGGGATGCCGGATTTACACATGATACGGAAAATGACAGTGAATGGTATAAGAAATCATCCGTAAGCAGTTATCCGTTCTTTGAGGGAGCTCATCCATATCGTCCACAGCGTGAAGATATTAAAGTAGAAGATTTCTTGAAGAAATATCCGGAAATCGACAAAGCAACCTATATCGATGGAAATACAAATATCAAAGATGGTGTGATTCCTAAGGGAACTACCATCGGACCAAGAGGCGTAGAACCTTGTGAGATTGATATTGAGGATGATATGCAGAATGACTACTCTAACACAGGCTATGTATCTCTCGGAACAAACAAGCCATTGGTAGAATGGGATGAGACAGATGATGATGGAAATATCACAGCAGAATTCCATTACTATATCTACTCCATCAAGTTTGTGACAAAGAAAACAGCAAAAGCAGAAGAGGCTGCAAAATAATTCTGTAATAATAATCCTTGGTTTTGAGGACGATACCGGTGTAATACCTGGCGCCGGTCAAGTCCTCTCTACCACCCAGACAGGGTGGGGGAACCTTAGGGGATATTATTAAATAAATAAAAATGGAGGTAAGAGTTTTGAAAAAGAATTTCAAAAGAACTTTAGCAAAAGTTATGGCAGTTGCTTTGACCGTATCTATGGTTGGCGTTGCTTCTACAGATGCAGACGCAGCTAAGAAGATCAAACTTTCAAGCAAATCCATCTCCGTAGCTAAAGGAGCAACCAAAAAAGTAACTATCAAAAATGTAAAAGCTAAAAAGGTGAAAAAACTTACAGTAAAGAGCAAAAACAAAAAGATCGCTACTGTAAAGAAAGCCGGAAAAACTGCATTCAAAGTAACAGGTAAGAAAGCAGGAAAATCCACAAAAGTAACTGTAAAAGTAAAAGTTGGCAAGAAGACAACAAAACTTACTTTGAAAGTGAAAGTAACAAAGGCTAAGAAAGTTGTTGCAACAGCTGCACCAGCTACAACAGCACCTACCGCTGCACCAGCAGCAAGTGCAAGTGCAACGCCGGCAGCAAATGCAAGTACGAAACCGGCAACTACACCATCTGCTAAACCGGTAGCTACACCATCTGCTACTCCGGATGAAGCTACACCAGCACCTACAGAGCCAGTACAGCCTGAACCACCTACAACAGAAGCAAAGAAACTTCCTGAGTTGAATCTTCGTCGTGAAGCTGCTACAGAGTGGACTCTTGGAGGTGAATATGGTACAGCAATCTTTAACACAGATGATACTATAAGCTATTCTAGTTATGCATGGGCTAAAAAGGCAGGCGACTGCTACAACAATGGTATCGCTTGGTACATTGACCCAGCTAAAAAAGGTAAAGTAGATCTTTCTGCTTATACTGATCTTGAACTTACAATCAAGACAGACGCTGAGATTAAGTTCATGACTTGGGGCGGTTCTGCAGATGCTGCAAGTTTCTGGGATAAGAACGATAACTGGGGTGCTGCTTCCAAGACAGTAGAAAACGCTGACGGTTCTAAGACAATTACTTATAACCTTGAGAAGATTTTTGGTAGTGCAACAAAGGTTAAAAAAGCAGTTGCAGTTGGTCTTACATTGAAATCTGATAAAGATGGAAATGATGGAGAATTTTCTGAAAGAACAGCTACTATTTACGGAATCAAATTCGTAAACAATGGTGGTGCTGGTACAGACACAAATAATACAGACACAAATAATACAGACACAAACAACGTAGATACAAATAATACAGATACAAACAATACAGACAAACCTGCACCTACAAAAGCTCCTATTCCGGAAGTGGATGGTGAAAAAGTCAATGTTAAAACTTCATACGATGCTGCATTCTCTGATAACGATATCACTGAATTAGAGGATGGTAATATCAAATTGAACTTGAGCGGTAAAAATAACCGTGTATGGTTCAAACTTGGTGAAGAAATTGATTTGAATGATTATTCAGCCATTAAGGTTGTATTCGCTAATGCTCCTCAGCAGATGACAATTTCTGTATTTGAAGGAAGCGAGACAAAAGGAGATAACTGGTGGAATAACGCAGTAGCAAATGCATATCCATGCTATGGCGGAAGTGCATCCAAACGTTCAGAGGACGGCGGCGTTGCCGTAAGAGGTCCGGAAGTTGGTACTATCGATCTTACTGGAAAAACCTTTACTTCAAAAGGTGGATTCATTACCGTAGCACCAAACGCAGTAACCGGTATCGCTAGCGATGCAGTATTGAACGAAGATGGCGATCTTGATTTTGCAAAGAATGATTTCACTATTGCATCTATCGTACTTGTTAAAAAATAATTATTGATTTAGTTATTGAATTTCAAAGGTGTACATCTTTCCATAAGATGTGCACCTTTTTTGAAACAAAGGTAATTTCCAAAATGGAGGTATTAAAGTATGCGAAAAAACATCAAAAGTATTTTAGCAAAAACACTTGCTGTTACTCTTGTGGTTTCCATGGCCGGGGTTTCTGCACCAAATGCAGATGCCGCAAAGAAACCTGCGCTTAGCACAAAAAAAGTAACTGTGACAGCGGGTAAATCGAAAAAGGTTAAGATTAAAAATGTAAAAGCAAAAAAAGTAAAGAAATTGACGGTTAGTACGAACAAGAAAAAAATTGTGACCGTAAAGAAAAATGGAAAAACCGCTTTTACGATTAAAGGTATTAAAGCAGGATCTGCGAAGGTGACTGCAAAGGTAAAAGTTGGTAAAAAGACAACAAAATTGACCGTAAAAGTAAAAGTAAAGAAAGCGGCAAAGGTAACAGTAACACCGGCTCCAACGACAGCACCAACGACAGCACCGACGGCAGCTGTTACTAAGGCTCCAACGACAACGCCAGCAGCTACACCGACGGTTGATCCGAAACCGACAAAACGTCCGGGGTTGGCAGATAGCGGTCAGGAAGCACGTCCGAGTGGTGAGCCTTTGATCGAAAAAACATTTGATTTTGAAAATGGTTCTGATGATTGGTTTGCTCGTTGTGCAACTGATCAGGTTTGCAAACTTGAAACGTCTGATGAAACTCGTCCGGGAAGTACCGGTAAGAAGTCTATGCGAATCTTCCGTGATAAAGGTGAAGACGGCTTGTATCATGCATGGAATGGCGCAGGATTTGACCTTTCTGCCGTTGGTACATTGGGTGCTACCTACACCGCAGATTTCTGGGCTAAGATTTCCAGCGATGAATCCGAAGATCTTGATGGCGATGAAGTAAATATGCGTTTTTCCGGTGCAAAGAAAGTAACCAGTGATGCGGAAGAAGTGTATGAAAACTATCCGGCAGATACCGATTATAAGCTTTCTGCAGATGAGTGGAGACACTTTACCATTTCTTTTGTAGCTCCGGCGACATTCTATAGCTACATGATCTACTTTGAGACAAATGGTGGTGGAAAATATGATATCGTGGTAGACGATTTCACATTGACAAGAACTTCCGCTCCGGCAGAACCGGATCTGACACTTGCCAGTATCAAAGATACTTATGCACCGTATATCGGTACGATGGGAACTGCCCTTACGTATTCGGATCTTTTGAATGAGAATACATTGAATTTTGTAAAACATCATTTCAACAGTATTACACTTGGAAATGAGATGAAAGCAGATGCTATGATCAGCAATAGTGAGACATTGCTTGCAAGTGAATCCGGATATATTCTTCCTGCAAATTATGGCGACTACGCTGAGAATAAGGATAAAGATGGTAACGTGATCGTTCCGAAACTTACGATGGACGTTGTGGATAAAGTATTGAAAATCTGTAAAGAGAATGGTATTAAAGTACGTGTTCATATGCCTATGTGGCACCAGCAGATGCCAAAAGCATTTTTCTGTGAAGGATTTAATCCGGATGGCAAATTGGTAACAGATAAGAATGTTATCCTTGCTCGTGAAGAAATGTTTATTCGTACAGCATATCAGTATTATTTGACAAGCCAGTACGCAGATGTTATTTATGCATTTGATGTAGTAAACGAGTATACACATATGAGCAACGAAGGCGGCCAGGTAGGAAGCGAAAACTGGTGGAAATACTCTTTTGGTAAAGAAATGAAGACAGACTGTGAATATGTAAAGAAAGCATTTGTATGGGCTTACGATGTGCTTCAGCTTTGCGACCGTACAGACATCTCTCTGATCTACAACGATTACAACACATATGATCCTAAGACAACCGCTCAGATCATCGAATTGATCAACAACATCAATAAAGTTGATGATGTAAACAAAGTTGGAAAAATCTGTGCCGGAATCGGTATGCAGAGCCATTTGAATGATGAACTCGGATCTGTTGATAACTACAAAGAAGCAATTGAAAAATTTGCAGCACAGGGTTATGAGATTCAGATCACTGAGCTTGATATCACAAACAACGGTAAGATTGACAGTAATACGACAGCAGAAGAAAAGAAGGCTATTTATGAAGCCGGTGCGAAAGCATATGCTCAGATCATGAATGCGATTCTTGAAGAAAAAGCCAAAGGTGCTAACATCACTGCAGTAGTTATCTGGGGATTGACAGACAATACATCCTGGAGAGCCGACCGTTCTCCATTGCTCTTTGGTACTGACATCGCAGACAAGAAACCTGCCTTTGATGCCGTTATCGACGCAGCAAAGAACTTTAAAGCAAGCAAATAATTTGAAATTCTTATAAGAAATTCTACCTGATAGAATACAGACAACCCAAATGGTATGTAGATATCATTTGGGTTGTTTTTCTTTTTTGCGATAAACACTTCATCAGGTAATGGCGTTCTGTCTGAAAATATCCGTCCAAACTAAAATGTGATTTTGGCATAGCCAAAATCATGCGGCCATGAATGATTTAAACCTCTTTTACTCTTGCTGTACAGAAAATATTTACTATATAATAAGGATAATTTTATAAAAGGAGGTCCTAATGTGTACAAAAAAGGAAATATCGTATATGGGGCATTTACCCCGAATAACAGCGGAAATCGTTGACATCTTGCAGAATTTTGACTATAATAAAATTACATTTTCGTTTAGACGAATATTTAAACTCAAATTGACTATACTATAATTGAAGGGAGAGTGGATCATGGTATATATTAAGCGGGCTGCAGAGGATACGATTGCACGGGTGTCCAAAATGTTTCCTGTACTGTTGCTGACTGGCCCAAGGCAGGTTGGCAAAACGACCTTATTGCAAAGACTGGCAGAGGTACAACAAAGTGAAGGCATAGAACGAAAATATGTTACATTGGATGACCCTGATGTTAGATATCTGGCAAAACAGGATCCTGCTTTGTTTTTACAGCGATATTCACCACCTGTACTGATTGATGAGATTCAATATGCAACCGAACTGTTGCCTTATATCAAAATGAGCGTTGATCGTTCGAAAGGAAAAGGTGATTTCTGGATTACGGGGTCACAAGTTTTCCATCTTATGAAAAATGTCAGCGAAAGTCTGGCTGGGCGTGTCGGAATTGTGAATCTGCTGGGATTGTCCGATGCTGAGATCTATCAGGAACCAAGCGAGCCATTCCAAACAGAAGCAGAACATTTGATGAAGTGTTTATCTGTAAAAAGGAAAAAAGACCTGAATGAAATTTACCACAGAATTTTCCGGGGTTCTATGCCGGAACTCTATGCCGATGAAAATGTGGATTGGGAGACTTATTATCGTTCCTATGTAAACACATACCTTCAAAGGGACATCCGAGATTTGGCGCAGGTTGCGGACGAAATGCAGTTTTACAATTTTATGACGATTGTTGCGGCACACACTTCGAAGCCTGTTGTCTATGAGGAACTGGCAAGTGCCGCAGGTATTTCAGCACCAACAGCGAAGAAATGGCTTTCAATCTTGGTATCCTCTCATATCATTGCACTTGTACAGCCATACCATAACAATGCCCTCAAACGGGTTGTAAAGATGCCTTTGATTCATTTTCTGGACACCGGCTTGGCAGCATATCTATTGAGATGGGGCAATCCGGAAGTACTGGAAAGAGGAGCTATGTCTGGGGCATTTTTTGAAAGTTATATTTTTTCGGAGATTTATAAAAGTTATCTGAATGCTGGAAAAGAACCGCCGATTTTCTATTATCGGGATAAAGACCAGAAAGAAATTGACCTGTTGCTTTACCAGAACGGTGTGCTTTGTCCGATAGAGATTAAAAAATCCGCCTCTCCGGGAAAAACAGCTGTTAAGAATTTTAATGTATTGAACCCCATTACAAAGGAAGAAGAGTTCGAAGGATTAGATTCTCTGAAGGTAAAAATCGGAACCGGCAGCGTGATCTGTATGGCAGGTGACTTATTGCCTGTGGACGAAAAAAACTGGTATGTGCCGGTTTGGTTGATTTAGTAAATGTTATAAAGTATTCAGCAAATCAAGGGAACTCTTGCGGATTAGTATGACACCCCAAATGATATCTACATACCATTTGGGGTGTCTGTATTTTATCAAGCAGAATTTCTTATATGTCTGTCAATCCCCAGATAACTATCGCAGGCGGAATAAATGTTGTTGTATAGACGAAAATGTGGTATTATATGCTAGTGAGTAAATCTGGAAGACGAGCGTATTGAACAATTTTCAGATATATGGTATACTTATAGAAACTATGCATAAAAAGGATAGTACAAATGGGACAGATTAAGGTATTACAGACGAATAAGTTATATTATCCGGTAACCGGAGGGATTGAGAGAGTTGTACAGCAGCTGGCAGAAGGATTGTCAGATAAAACGGATACAACTGTTTTGGTGTGCCAAAAAGAAGGAAAGGCAGTACACGAGAACATAAATGGGGTGCCGGTGATTCGATGCAGAACGTTGTGTTATATTTCTTCGTTGCCTATTTCTTTGTCTTATGTGTGGTGTTTCAAGAAAGAAGCACGAAAAAATGATATTGTGCACATACATATGCCGTTTCCGCTGGGGGATCTTGCCTGTTTGTTATCCGGGTATAAAGGGAAAGTGGTATTGTGGTGGCATAGTGATATTGTGAGACAAAAACGAATGATGTTCTTTTATCGTCCGTTGATGAACTGGCTTTTGCGACGTGCAGATGTGATCGTGGTGGCGACAGAAGGACATATCAATGGATCACGATATTTAAAACCATATGCGGACAAATGTGTGATCATACCATATGGTGTAGACGGGCACATTAAAAAAACGGCGGACGACTGGCTCGCAAAAGAGAAAAAAAAGTCAGAGAAAGAATGTGTTCGTTTTTTGTTTGTGGGGCGGCTGGTATATTATAAGGGTGTCAAAAATCTGTTAGAGGCTTATTCTGAACTGGTGTCAAAAGAACCGGATTTAAAAGAGAAGATGACTCTTGATATCGTCGGAAGCGGACCTTTGGAAAAAGAATTACATGAGTATGTCAGGGAGACTGGTTTACAGGATAGAATTTTTTTTCATACAAAGGTGACAGATGCACAGTTAGTGGAATTTTATAAGAAGTGTGATGTTTTTGTACTTCCGTCCCAGCGGCGGAGTGAGGCGTTTGGACTGGTTCAGATTGAGGCGATGATATTTGGAAAACCGGTTATCAATACGAATCTTCCGAGCGGAGTGCCTTATGTGAGCCAGGATGGGGTAACCGGATTGACGGTTGAGCCGTCAGATATAGAAGGATTAGCGCAGGCATTAAAAAAAATGACGATAGATAAGGACTGCCGTACTCGTATGGGAAAGGCGGCGCGGCAGCGTGTGGAAAAAGAGTATACGATGGAGAAGATGCTTCAAAAGACGTATGATCTTTATGAAAAATTAGTGAGAGGGGGATAAACGATGAAAATTGCATTTGATGGGCAGCCGCTTTTGAATGCCAATAAAACAGGAATTGCCTATTATGAAGATGGCCTGGTAAAGGGAATGCTCAAATATTACCCGGAAAATGAATATCAGCTGGATGTGTTTACGTTTCGCCATAAAGATAGAATAGAGCAATTGCAAAAAGAATATTCTCATAAATTAGTATTAAAAAAATGTGTATGGTTATGGGATCGAATTTTTCGTGTATTTACTTTTTTGATTTATATTCCATATGCTTGTTTCTTTTCCGGAGAACGTGAGGTCACACACTTTTGTAACTATGTAATTCCGTTTGGAGTAAGGGGAAAGAAGGTTGTTACAATACACGATCTGGCATTTCGTGAATATCCACAGACAATTCGTACGCGGACTATGATGATGTTAAAGATGAATCTGAGGAAGACTTTAAAACGGGCAGATGCAATTGCAGTAGACTCTGCATTTACGAAAAGTGAACTGGTAAAATATTACAATGTACAGAAAGGGAAAATATATGTTGTTCCCTGTGGGATTGATAAAGAAAAATATGAGAAAAAAAGAAGTGTTAAGCCGGTCAAAGAAAAATTTGGAATTGACGGAGAGTATTTTCTGTACCTGGGAACGCTGGAGCCGAGGAAAAATATAGTCCGTTTGATCAAAGCATATGATGAATTTCGAAAAGAAAATGAGAAGGACATTCTTCCGGATCTGGTGATTGCCGGAGGAAAGGGCTGGATGTATGATGAGATTTATGAGATGGTAAATAAAAAACATTTAGAAAAATGGATCATCTTTACAGACTATGTTTCGGAAGAAGAAAAAATAGCATTGATGCAGGGAGCACTTGCTTTTTGTTTTCCATCTCTTTATGAGGGATTTGGACTGCCACCGATGGAAGCGATGGCTTGTGGAACCCCTGTGATTACTTCATGTACTTCTTCTCTGGATGAAGTTGCAGGAGAGGCGGCATTAAAAGTAAATCCGGAGAGTGTTCAGCAGATTGCGTCGGCTTTGACAAAAATGCATAGAGAAGAAGATGTTCGGCAGAAATTGATTGAAAAGGGGCGGAAACAGGCAGCAAAGTATACATGGGAAAATGCCTCAGATGCTCTATATAAAGTTTTTGAAAATGTTTTGGGAAACGAGGTGTGACATGAAAACAATACACGAATTATATGAATACAGAACGATGATAGGGAGTATGATTCGTAGGGATTTAAGAGGAAGATATAAGGGTTCTGCCCTGGGGTTTGCCTGGACATTTTTGAATCCGTTGTTACAGCTGGCGGTTTATACCCTTGTTTTTTCCATGATTATGAGAGCCGGAATAAAAGATTATTATCTCTTTTTATTTGTAGCACTCATTCCCTGGATTTTTTTCAGTACTTCGGTATCGGCTGGAGCAAGTTGTATTATGGCACAAAAAGATATTGTGAAAAAGATCTATTTTCCTCGGGAAGTATTGCCGATTTCTCATGTGACATGCCAGCTTGTAAATATGCTTTTAAGCATGGTGGTTGTATTAGCGGTTCTTTTGTTATCCGGAAAAGGAATCAGTTTCAAAGCAATTTTGTATTTACCGCCGGTCATAGTGGCAGAATATCTGCTTGCACTTAGTATTACGATGATCGTTTCTGCGGTTACTGTTTATTTGAGGGATTTGGAACATGTATTAGTTATTATTACGATGGCATGGCAGTTTTTAACTCCGGTTATGTATTCTATAGATATGGTGCCGGAACAGATTCAAACCATTTTTCATTTGAACCCTATGACACCAATTATTATTGCATACCGGGATATTTTATATTATCAAAAGGTACCGAAATTAGGAACATTGACACAAGGCATTATTTTTAGTATTATTTTACTTATTGTAGGCTGGAATGTGTTTGGTCATTTGAAGAAGCATTTTGCGGAGGAAATGTAATGAAACCAAATAATGCAATTGAAGTTACGGATGTAACAAAGAGCTTTAAAGTATATTTTGATAAAGGAAACACAATGAAAGAGAAAGTTCTTTTTCAGAAAAGAAGACGTTATGAAGAGCGCAGGGTGTTAGACGGAATATGCTTTGAGGTGAAAAAAGGAGAGGCAATCGGTCTGATCGGACATAATGGTTGTGGAAAAAGCACAACGTTAAAATTGCTTACAAAGATTATGTATCCGGATAAGGGAAAGATTGAGATGCGTGGAAGAGTTTCCAGTTTGATCGAGCTGGGAGCTGGGTTTCATCCGGATATGAGTGGACGTGAGAATATATATATCAATGCTTCCATATTTGGACTTTCGCGCAAAGAGATTGATGCCAGATTGGACGATATTATCGAATTTTCCGAGTTGGAAGAGTATATTGATAATCCTGTGCGGACGTATTCTTCCGGAATGTATATGCGTCTGGCGTTTTCTGTTGCCATTAATGTCAATGCAGACATTCTGCTGATAGACGAGATTCTTGCGGTCGGAGATGTGAATTTTCAGGCAAAATGTTTTAACCGGCTTCGTGAAATCAAAGGGAAAGGAACGACGATCGTTATCGTTTCTCATTCGCTGGAACAGATCGAGCAGATATGTGACCGGTCAATCTGGATTCACGAGGGACATATTTATGCGGAAGGAAATCCGAAGGACATTCACCCACAGTATATTCGTTTTATGGCGAAAAATCGCCATTTAGCTCCCGCTGCATTGGAAAAACTGCACAGTGAAGAAGAGGAAAATGAGAACTATCATGTAGTGATTTCCCAAATTGAAATATATAGCCGGGGGGAGAAGTCGAATGGTGTTATTTCCGTTGGCACCGACATAGAAATTACTGCGAAGTATGAGACAGATCTTCCGGTGGAGGATGTGACGCTGGGATTTAGTTTCTATCGCGGAGACGGTTTGTGCTGTTATGGGACAAATTCAAAGACCGATCATGCACGGACTATGAGAATGACAAAAAATGGAAAGATAAAACTTATGTTTCCAAAGGTGAATATGCTCCCGGGAGAGTATTGGATGGATCTATATGTAGAGGACAGAACGGGGGTCCGTATCGTTTCGGTGGTAAAAGCGTGTCATATACAAATTTATGCAGATGTGACAGAGACCGGAATTACAAGAATGGAGCATAGTTGGAATTGTATTGAAGGAGAGTAACATGGATTTGGATAAATTGATTCTGCAAAAACAAAATGAGGCAATGCATCAAAATACATTAGACATCGATTGGATGAACTGGGATGTCTCTATGGAAGTTATTCTGGGAGAAATCGAACGTCTGGCGGATCATTTAGATGATACCTTGACAAGACGCCGTACGGTGACAAGGAGTTTTGGACTGCGTAAAAGAAAGTATGCCTCCTGGATTCAAAAATTTCGCGGTATCGATGTCCGGCTCAGCCGGAATCATTTTTACCGGGTTCACGTAAGAGAATGGATGAAAAGACAATATAAGCAGCTACAGAAACGACATGCAGTACCGATTGAGTCGCTGCTGGATAACAGCAGTGATGAAGAATTTGTAAAGCAATGTTATCATTGTATTTTTCAGCGGTCTCCTGATGATACAGGATTACTTAATAATATACGCAATCTTCAGGACGGGAAGATCAGTAAACTGGAGCTGGTATTTACGATGGCAAAATCTCCTGAGGGAAAGGCAGCGGGAGCGCATATAAAAGGAAAGCATATGACATATTTCTTATTGCGTGCATATCACAGTTTCAGGAAGATACCATTATTCGGAAATATTCTGGATAAAGTAATGCATGTAAAGGGAATTCATGGTGTTGCAAAGAAAAATATGCAATAAAGGAGAAAAGAAATTTTGACAGTAGTACAAATGCATCAAACCGTAACCGGACATGATGCAATCGGAAATGATATAGAAGCAATCTTTAAATTGCTGAATGCACAGGGAAGACGATGCGTCGTATTTGCCAATAATACATTGAATAAACAGGTAACTTATATAGAGGAAAGCGAACTGGATTCGGTTCTTCAGGAGGAAGATAATATTATATTATATCATCATAGTGTTTATTGGGAACAAGGGTTTGAAATTTTAAAAAAGGCAAAGGCGAAAATTGTATTTCGATATCATAATATCACTCCACCTGCTTTTTTTGAACCATATAATTCATTTCATACACAGCAGTGTGAAAAAGGAAGAAAGCAGACAGATACATTGATACAGGAATTTCCGAATGCTTTCTGGCTGTGTGATTCACAGTACAATGCAGAGGATCTGCGGGGCGTGTCCAAAGAAAGAATTGGAATCTGCCCGCCATTTCATAAAATAGAAGAGTGGAGAGAGACGAAACCGGACGAAGAAATATTAAATGATCTTATCACAAGAAAAGAGATCAATCTGTTGTTTGTAGGACGGATAGCGCCCAACAAAGGGCATAAAATGCTGCTGGAGATCATGAAAATTTTCACGACAAATTATCCGGATCCGATTCGCTTGCGGGTAATCGGTAAATTTGATGATGGGTTACCGGGATACAATTCATTAATTGAAAAAACAATACAAAAGTATCACTTGGATGACTGCATTGAATTTATCGGTGAGATAAATGATGCTACATTACTCGCGTATTATCTTGGGAGTGATTTTTTGGTTTGTACAAGCGAACACGAAGGATTTTGTGTGCCAATCGTAGAAGCACAGTATCTGGGACTGCCGATATTGGCATTAAAGGAATGCGCAGTTCCGGAGACGATAGGAAAAAATCAGATAGTATTGGAGAAAGATCCCAAAAAATTTGCAGCAGGGATTTATGCACTCTATCATAATAGAGAGTATATGAGATTTTTAATCCATCATGGATTTGAGAACATCGAAAATAGATTTACAATCGGGAAAATAAGTGAGACCTTTTTAAAAGAATTTGCGAAAGGAGCAGAAAGATGAGAATTGCAATTGCAACGGTACAGGTACCATTTATCCGAGGTGGTGCAGAAATTTTAGTGGATATGCTTCGGGATGAATTGAAAAAACGAGGACATCAGGTCGATGTTATTACAATTCCGTTTAAGTGGTATCCGGGAGAAACTTTGGTGAACTGCATGATGATGGGAAGAATGATGGATTTAACTGAAGTAAATGGAGAAAAGATCGATCGTGTGATTGCAATGAAATTCCCGGCTTATTATGTAAAACATGAAAAGAAAGTTCTTTGGTTAATGCATCAGCACAGACAAGCATATGACCTTTGGAATACAAAATATGGAGATTTGCAAAATTTCCCGGACGGGGAAACAATACGTAATTTTATTGTAGAAAATGATAAAAAATATATCAGTGAATCCGAAGCGGTTTACACGATTGCGCAGAATACATCCAACCGACTAATGAATTTTTGTAGCATTTCCTCTACTCCACTATATCATCCACCATTAAATCACGAGAAACTTCATTGCGAAAAGTATGGTGATTATATATTTTATCCAAGTCGGATTGACAAGATAAAACGGCAGCGTTTACTGGTAGAAGCAGCTCGCTATTTGAAAACGGATGCAAAAATTGTACTGGCGGGATCCGGAAGTGATGCAGAATTGGAATATATTCAGGATTTGATCCAAAAGAATAAATTACAAGACAGAGTAAAACTTGCCGGTTTTATTTCGGAAGAAGAAAAGATAAATTATTATGCGAATTGTCTTGGTGTTTATTTTGGTGCATATGATGAAGATTATGGTTATATTACACTGGAAGCTTTTTTCTCAGAAAAACCGGTTATTGTTCACAAAGATGCAGGTGGTCCACTGGAATTTGTAGAACATGAAAAAAATGGTTACATACTTGAGGCCGATGCACAGAGAGTAGCGGAGAAAATCGATGAATTGTATACCAATCGTAAAAAGGCAGAGCTGCTTGGAAAAGCAGGACGACGTTCTCTGGATGAAAAGCATATGGATTGGGACTATGTGATAGAACAATTGTTGAGGTAAGAGGAAAATGGAGAAAAAGAAACTGTTGTACGTAAGTCCGTTTCCGCCTGAGAAAAGCGGAATATCGGACTATTCGGAGATACTGGTATATCAATTGCGTGATAAATATGAAATTACGCTTTTGATCGATAATTATAAATTGACAAACAAGAAAATGTATGACGATTTTGAAGTAGTTATATATTGGAAAGACAGAATTGAGTTTGAGAAGTTTGACTATATACTATATAATATAGGCAACAACCCTTTTTATCATTCTTATATCTATGAATTGTGTTTAAAGCATCCGGGAATGGTAATCCTTCATGATTGTGTTTTGTATTATCTGGTTGCCGGATACTATGAAAAAAAGGAATTGGCATTTTCAAAGATTTACGAACAATACGGACTGGAAGGGCTTTTAAAAGCAAAATTTGCAATGAATGATGGAAGAGATTCTCTGCTGGAATGTGACGAATTGGCAGCAGAATTCCCATTAAATATAGAACTTGCCGAATCCGGAAATAAAATTATGGTTCATTCTGAATTTGCAAAGAAAAAAATCAAAGTGTTTACCGACCATGTTCGTAAGATAAATATGATTCCGCAAATTTCAACGGAATATGTTCAAATTGACAAAAAGAAATTGTTTTCTCGATATAATATTCCGGAAGATGCTTTTGTCATTGCGTCATTTGGAGTTATAGCACCAACAAAATTGAATCATGTGATCTGTCAGACTGTTTACAAATTAAGTAAGCAATTGGAACAGAAAATTTGTTATGTCATGGTGGGAGAAGGAGATTATGTGGATCAATATGTTGACAATGAAATTGTTTTCAAAACTGGATTTGTTGATATGAATGAGTTTGATAATTTTGTCGCATATTCTAATCTGGTGATGAATCTCCGATATCCATCTATGGGAGAAACATCGGCGGCTTTAATTAAAATATTGCAAATGGGAAAAACATGCCTGATCAATGATGATGGCTGGTTTGCAGAAGTGCCGGAAAAATGTGCCGTTAAGATTCCGGTGGAGGGTATTGAAGAGCAGGTGTTAGAGAAAATAAAGTATTTAATATCACATCCGCAGGAATGCCTCCGGATTGGAAATTGTGCAAAAGAATACATTGAAAAAGAACATGATCCACAGAAAATTGTGGAAGAAATAAGTGAGTTTTTGGAGGAAGAAATTTGAAAAATAAAGGACAAATACAAGACGGTAAATATTATTATAAATACTGGAGTCTGTTGATTTTTTTGCTGATTCCTGTATTACTTTTGGCAAGATATTATTTTGCAGGTCAGGTGCCGGGGGATGCTGATCTGATTCAGTTTTTCTCTAACAAAAAAGCATTTGCGGAAGCCCTGATGAGCGGCGAGTTCCCACAATGGAATCCGTATATTCAAAATGGAATTCCACAATCCTCGGGAAGCAGTATGTATTTTTTGAATCTCTTATTATCTTTTCTGCCGTTGCGCCAGTATATTTACGCCTTTTATATTGTGCATCTTGCGATAGCAGGAATTTGTTTCTATCTTTTTCTGCGTGACTATGACTGCCCATATTCGGTTTCTTACAGTTTTGCAATCATCTTTGAATGCTCGATTCAGATCAATGGAATGCGTAAATCACATCCGGCAATCATTACCGCTATTTGTTTGTTTACTGTTGTTATGTTTGTAACAAAACGGTATTTTGTAACAAAACAAAAGCGTTGGTTTTGTTTAAGTGCGCTGACAGCCGGTGTGATGCTTATTGCAACACAGCAATATGGAATATATGCTGCACTTGTATTGGTGATTTATATATTGGCTCATTGTATAAAAGCTAAATTTTCATTAATGGAAATTTTAAAAAAGGCATTACTGTGGATTGCTGTATATATCGGAAGTATTTTGTTCGCGTTGTTACCTACAGTTCATTTATTAAGAACGTATTCGGTGTACGGTTCTTCACAGACGACCTATGATACCTTTCGTTCTTATTCGCTGCATCCCGTTAAATTGATACAAATGATCTATCCTGAATTTTTTGGTGAAAAATATCAGGCGATGGGAGCAAATTATTCATCTGAAATGGATATTGAATTGTATTTGGGAATTTTTGTATTATTTGCAGCAATGTTCGCAATTATAAAATTATGGAAAAAATTTGACACTGCTCTGGCAGGAGGTTGTGCGTTGTTTGCATTGCTGTATGCGTGTGTTGCACATATCCCTGTTATCAATAAAATAGTGTATCATATTCCTGTATTGGGTGGCTTTCGTGCATCAGGAAGAATGTTATTTGCGTTTTACTTTTTTGTATTCCTGCTGTCTGCTCTTGGTACATCAGAGTTTTTGAAAGAAATAAAGAAAAAAGACATTGTTTTATTAAAAAAAGCAGCTAAAGGATTATTGGGATTAACGGCAGTGCTTATACTGACCTCTGTTTCCGCAGTATGTCTGATCGTTGCCCGGGAACAGCAGGGGGCCTATTTTATACAGATTCAAAGTGCGTTTAAGACAGCGCTTATTGTGGCAGTTCTTATGCTGATTGTATGCTGGATTTTATCAAAAGACAACATTTATAAAATTACATTAACAATACAGAAAAAGAGAAGTATTATCTGCATTTTCCTATTGGGTATTACATTGTACGAGACACTGCCTTATAGTATGGCAACGACGTCAACGGATTATAAAGCCGGAATATCGCAGGAGCCGGTAGTGGAAAAAATACAGGAAAATATTGGACAATATAAAATATTTGATGCGTTTGGAAATGTAGATGGTTCACATATGAGTATTATTTCACAGAATCGTAATGCAATTCGAAAAATAGCTTCTTTGAATGCATATACGGCATACAATAATCCGTTATTGTGTAAATATCTTAAAAATTTAGGAAGCCAGGTTACCGATATTCCGTTCAATTATTCCGGATTGCTTACGGGAAGTTTAGATAATACCAATAATGTATTGATTCAAAATGACCTGCTGTCCATGACGGGGGTAAAATATGTAATCGATTCCGAAGGAGCGATTGCAAAGAATAAGGGAATGATTTATAGCAATCAGTCACCAACAGAGTCGTGTTATTCCTCGCAGCTTTTGCAAATAACTCATAAGCCTGGGGAAATAGGTATTTTTGAGACGCCGTTTTCCATGATGACTCAGGAGCAGGAGCAAACGCCGCAATGTTACAAAGTAGTTATTACTTTGACGGAAGAACAAAGAAAAAATACAACGTATCTTGCGGCAGATTTGTATGGTGGCCCGAATTATGACCGTTCTACGGAGGAAAAAAGATTTCAGGTTACGGAGGACCAGGGGCAGTATACAGCCTATTTATATGCACAGCAGACAGAATTGGCAACCGAAACGATCCGTTTGCGCATATTGGCTTCTAATAATGACACAGAGAATTCGATATACAAAGTAGATGTTTTTAAAGTAACGCCTGTGGAAGGTTATCGGTACTGGGACAAAACGCAGGATGGAACTGCCATCTATGAGAATATTAATGCAAAACCCCTTTTATATGTTCCACAAACAGTAGAAACAAAGAAGAGTTTTGATGATATATATTTCAATGGTGACAATTATTCTTTGGATAAAATAGCGTATGTGGACGCAGAACCTATGGATTTGCAGAATTCAGATACTCAGGTGGAGGTAAAAGAGCAGACCCGGAATACGGTAATGGCATCCTGTAGTTCAACAGCAGATACATTCGTGTGTTTTTCACAGAATTATTCGCCGGATTGGAGAGTATATGTGGATGGAGAGCAGCAGACGATTCATATGGTAAATGGTTTAATTATGGGGGTTCAGATTCCTGCCGGAAATCATGAGATAAAATTTGTATATCAAGAAAATTCTTATTTGATTGGAGCGGGTATTACGTTTATCACTTACGTAAGTCTTGTGGCGGCATATTTTGTGGAACGTAGACGAAAATATGCGAGTGCTGATAAGAAAGTATAATCCCCACTTCAAGGCTTGCGTACATGGTTCTTTTGATATATAATATAGTAAGAAACGAGACAGACGACGAAAGACAGGAAAGGATTCTTACCGAAAAACAGGAAAGTAGTAAGAGAAGGAAAAAATTATGATACCATTTAATGTGCCACCATGTGTGGGAAACGAAGAAAAATATATTGCACAGGCGATTGCAAACCATAAATTATGCGGAGATGGCGAATTTACAAAAAAGTGTAATGCAAAATTGGAACAGATGACGGGAACGGCAAAAGCGCTGCTGACTACTTCCTGTACGCATGCAACGGAAATGGCAGCAATTTTATCAAAAATTCAGCCGGGAGACGAAGTCATCATGCCGTCGTATACATTTGTATCTACGGCAAATGCTTTTGTATTGCGTGGTGCAACGGCTGTTTTTGTTGATATTCGTCCGGATACGATGAATATAGATGAAACCAAGATCGAGGAAGCCATTACGGAAAAAACAAAGGCAATTGTTCCGGTTCATTATGCGGGAGTTTCCTGTGAGATGGATACGATTATGGCAATTGCGCAAAAATATGATCTGAAGGTTATCGAGGATGCGGCACAGGGAATTATGAGTACATATAAGGGGAAACCTCTTGGCACCATTGGTGATTATGGCTGCTTTAGTTTTCATGAGACAAAAAATATCAGCATGGGAGAGGGCGGTGCGCTTTTGATCGCTAATCCGGCGGATATTGAGACGGCAGAGATTGTACGTGAAAAGGGAACCAATCGAAGCAAGTTTTTCCGTGGTGAAATAGATAAATATTCCTGGGTTGAAGCAGGAAGTTCTTATCTTCCAAGTGAGCTGAATGCCGCATATCTGTGGGGAGAGCTTGAGAGTGCGGAAGAAATTTACAAAAATCGCATGGACACCTGGCAGTATTATCATAGTCAGTTGGAAAATATGGAAAAGAATGGAAAAATCAAACGCCCGGTGATTCCGGAAAACTGCGTGCATAATGCGCATATGTATTATATCAAAGCAAAAGATCTTGATGAACGTACACGATTGCTTGCATATTTAAAAGAAAACGGTGTATCTGCAGTTTTTCACTATATTCCGCTTCACAGTGCGGCAGCAGGTATAAAATATGGAAGATTCTTCGGGGAAGATCAGTATACGACAAAGGAAAGTGAGCGCTTACTGCGTCTGCCATTGTATTATGGCATGAAGGAAGAAGACCGGGAAAAAGTAGTGAGATGTGTGGAAGCATTTTATAAGTAAAGGAGAAGGCGAAAGCAATTATCATTTACAAAACAGGATAGTAATATTGTGAAAACAGTTGCTATTATAATTGATGTATATTCATCATTCTTTTTTCACAAGAATCTTATGCAGGTGTTTTCGTATTCATTTAAATATCCTATAATTATTTTGGCGGTGTTAGTTATAGATACACTTCTGTTTTCCGTTTGCCTTGAGTGGATGAAAAACGTGAGTGGATATAATAAAGCAGTATCAATTATATGCAGCAGATGCCTGCACGGGAAAGGATGATAAATATGAAGAAATTGATGATTTTGGGAGCAGGAGTATACCAAGTGCCGTTGATCAAACGAGCAAAAGAAAAAGGCTTGTATACGATCGTAGTTAGTATTCCGGGAGATTATCCGGGGTTTAAATTAGCTGACAAAATTTATTATGAAAATACAACAGATTGTGAAAAAATATTAGAGATAGCACAAAAAGAAAACATAGATGGTATTGTGACAGCAGGCACAGACGTAGCGGTAGTTACCGTTGGCAGGGTATGTGATGCCATGAAATTATGTGGTATCTCCTATGAAGCTGCACAGATTTCAGGTGATAAATTATTGATGAAAGATCAATACGAAAAATACGGAGTGCGTACTGCCAAATACCGTAAGATTTTCTTCGCTGATAAAGACATCGAGGAAAAAATATCTGAATTGACGCAGCCGCTTATTTTTAAAGCAGTGGATTCTTCCGGAAGCCGGGGAATTATTCGTATCGATGATTTGTCAAAATGTAGGGAAACCATTGAAGAAGTTAAAAAGTATACCAAAAAGGATTATTTTATAGCAGAAGAATTTTTGGAAGGGGAAGAGTTTGGTGCACAGGCCTATATTCTAGGAGGAAAGGTTCAGTTTATTCTTCCTCATGGAGATTATGTATTCCATGGGGATACAGGGGTCCCTATCGGACATTGGGTTCCGTTTGAACTTGATGAAGAGATTATTAATGATGCGAAAGAGCAGCTTCAATTGGCAGCAGATGCTATGAAATTGAACAATTGTGCAATGAATGCGGATTTTATTTTAGTAAATGGAAAAACCTACGTTTTAGAGATTGGAGGCAGATCCGGTGCTACTTGTTTAAGTGAAATGGTGTCAACCTATTATCAGTTTGATTATTATGATAAGATGATAGAGGCGGCATTGGGAGAAAATCCGGACTTCCATTCAAACGATAGCGTTCCGTGTGCGGCGATGCTTTTACGTAGTGATAAAAATGGGAAAATTGTTGCACAAGAAGATCTTAATGAGAAAGACGATGACATATTAGAGGTTCAATTTGATCATGCGATAGGAGATGAAGTATCCGCTTTTCGTATTGGTCCACATCGTATTGGTCATGTGATCGTAAAAGGAAGCACTTTACAATCAGCAATAAAAAAATTGGATGATGTATTAGAAAAAATACATATAGAAGTGCAATAGTTAGGAGAAATTAAGATGTACTCATTTGTGATACCTTGTTATAATTCATCCGAATCAATCCGGCATGTTGTAGAATTAACAATGGAAGAAATGGAAAAAATGAATCGTCGGGAATTTGAGTTTGTTCTTGTAAATGACTATTCGAGTTCAACAAAAACAATGCCGGTATTAAAAAAACTGGCAGAAGAATATCCCTGCGTAACCGTATTAAATCTTGCGAAAAATGCCGGACAACATAATGCCATTATGGCAGGATTAAATTATGCAAAAGGAGATATATTGATCGGCATGGATGATGACATGCAGACACATCCGTCGCAGCTTCCTTATTTGTTTGAAGAATTGGAAAAAGGATATGATATTGTTTATGGATATTATCCGGAAAAAAAGCATAGTGCTTTTCGCAATTTTGGAAGTTGGGTCAATTATATTTCGGTACGTATTTTGATTGGGAAACCCAAGGAGTTAAAGACATCCAGTTATTGGGTGGCACGAAAGTTTGTGCGTGACTCTGTGATTGAATATCAGGCTCCTTATGCCTATATACAAGGGTTGTTTTTGCGTACGACAAGAAATATTTCCTGTATTCCCATTCAGCATTTTCAGAGAGAAGAAGGAGAATCCAATTATACATTTAAGCGATTGCTTAAATTATGGTCCAATATTATAGGTTTTTCTATCACCCCGCTTCGATTAACGGAGTATTGTGGATTTGGGTTATCTTTACTAAGTATAATTGCGGCAGTAGTTGTATTGATTAGAAAAATATTGAATCCTGCAATGGCACTCGGATGGCCGTCTTTGATGATTGTTATTTGTTTTTTCTCAGGAATACAATTAATGTTTTTAGGGTTGATCGGAGAATATATTGGCAGAATGTTTTTGGGATTAAACCGACAGCCGCAATATGTTATTCGTGAAGTTATCAGGCAGGAGAGTGAGGAACAAGAATGAATACGTTTGTAAAAATAGGTGAAAATTTTGCTTCCTTTTGGAATTTGCTTGTGTTAAGCAAGAACAACCTGTTTAATTCGGCTGTTTATAAAAAACAAAACCGGAAATTAAGGAAGTTGATGAAAAGAGCATACGAGATTCCTTTTTATCGCAAAAAATTTGATACAGCGGGATTGAAACCGAAAGATATTAAGAATAGAGAGGACCTGGTAAAATTTCCGATTTTAACCAAAAATGAAATTAAAGAGTGGCTTACTCCGTTGGTTGATTCTGAGAAAGAGAGGATGCATATCGTATCCACAAGTGGTTCGACAGGAATGCCGTTGAAAACGATAGTTTCTCCGAGAGAGAATGCATTTTTGACAGCAAATTGGCTGCGAATCGCAGTGAAAAATGGAGTCAATCCTTTTACTGCTAAAACACTTGCTTTGAAAGATCCTCAGATTGTGGCTGCAGGAAATGAGAGTATAATTCAAAAATTTGGTATATTAAGAAGAAAAAAACTTCCGTTTACGGCAGAACCGGATTATCTTGTGGCAGAGTTTAATAAGTATAAGCCGGATTTCTTTTATGCACATAAGACAAAGTTGTTGCAAATGATAGATTATGCTGAGAAGAACAGTATAACTTTATATCATCCACCGGCATATGCGGTTATCAGTGAAATGATATCAGAGCAGGACGAAAAAGTGTTTCGCAAATATTTAGGGGATCATATCTTTACCTCCTATGGCTGCATGGAAACGGGTGCTTGTACTTTTACCAAAGTTGGTTCTATTAAGCCACACATCGTTACCAATGATACCCATATTATTAATGTTGTAAATGAGGAAGGAAAATTAGATTCTCATGGGAAGATGCTTTTGACAAATCTTAATTTCCTGACATATCCGATCATTAATTATGATGTAGGTGATAATGCAGATGTGTATGAAGAAAATGGAATGGAATTTATTGCTAAAATTCATGGAAGAGTCAATGACTGGATATGTCTGCGGGATGGAAGAAAATATAATTTTCAACCGTTTTATCGTGCCTTTGAGGCGCAGGATAAGGTGATTCATTTTCGTATTATTCAAGAAGATTATGAGAATATTACAATTCAGCTTGTGGCTTCTGCCAGGATTACCGAAACGGAAAAAAAGAATATTGAATGTGATGTATTAAATCAATTAAAGCACATCATTCATGCAGAGGAACTGGTATATTTGTTTGATTGGCGCGACAAGATTGAACCGGATAAATCAGGAAAGACACGATTTATTGTAAGCAAAGTGAAAGAATAGTAGGAAAGTGCGAGGAAAAAATGTTAAATAAATTATTATCACGAAGAAGAAATGTGTATATTTTTGCGCTCATTGCTATTTTTATTGAGAGTTTTTCCGCTGTTTGTTTGAAGATGGCAGGATTATATCCGGTGATTTCTACAAAATATATTTTTTATTTTGGCAGTGCCGTTGCAATTATGGGGATTTATGCCATTTTATGGCAAATTTTATTAGAGTATATGCCGTTAACAACTGCGTATTTGCGAAAGGGTATCTCTTATATTTTTGCCTATCTGTGGGCATTTTTGATTTTTGATGAACACATCAGTGTCATGCAGTGGATTGGAACAGCTATCATTTTGGGTGGCATGGTTGTTACACAATTGGGTGAAAATAAGGAGGATAAGAAATGATCATTGGATGGGCACTGGGGCTTTTATCTGTGTTGATTGCTTCTTTTTCACAGATACTATTAAAGAAGGCAGCCCAAAAGCAACAAAATAATTTCATAAAAAAATTTCTTAATGTGTGGGTAATCTGTGGTTATATTTTACTTTTTGGTTCTCTATTTATCAATACTTTTGTATTGCGTAAACTGGAACTTAAATTTTTGCCATGTATTACAGCAACTAGTTTTTTTTGGGTATTGTTATTTTCGCGCATTTTTTTGGGAGAGAGACCATCAAAGAATAAAATTATAGGTATCATTATGATTTTTATCGGGGTAATTGTATGCCAGTTTTAATTTTTATATAAGCCTCAATTAAAGTGTACAGGGAAAGTGATATTATTAAAAATATTGAAGTTCAAAGGAGGTCCCACTATGAAAGGAATTATACTTGCCGGAGGTTCCGGCACAAGATTGTATCCATTGACCAAAGTAACCTCAAAGCAGCTGCTTCCGGTTTATGATAAACCGATGATATATTACCCGCTTTCTACGTTGATGCTGGCGGGAATCCGCGATATTTTGATCATATCGACACCAACCGATCTGCCAAATTTTGAACGGCTTCTTGGTGATGGTTCCAGTTTTGGAATTCACTTGCAATATAAGGTGCAGCCAAGCCCGGACGGACTGGCACAGGCATTTTTGATCGGTGAAAAATTTATCGATGGTGATTCGTGCGCCATGGTACTCGGTGACAATATTTTCTATGGAAGCGGCCTGAAAAAACATCTGCAGATGGCAGCAGATAAAACAGACCGTGCGACAGTATTTGGTTATTATGTCGATGACCCACAGAGATTTGGTATTGTAGAGTTTGATGAAAACGGACGGGCGATTTCGATCGAGGAAAAGCCGGAGCATCCAAAATCAAATTATTGTGTAACCGGTCTGTATTTTTATGACAACCGCGTGGTAGACTTTGCGAAAAAGGTAAAACCATCTGCTCGCGGTGAATTGGAAATTACAGATTTGAATAAATTGTATCTGGAAGAGGGAAGTCTGGATGTCGTGACACTCGGAAGAGGGTATGCGTGGCTGGATACCGGCACAATGGATGCCCTTGCGGATGCCAGTGAATTTGTGCGGGTAATCGAAAACCGCCAGGGAATCATGCTTTCGGCGGTCGAAGAAATTGCTTATCACAATGGATGGATTGACAAAGAGACGCTTCTCAAATCAGCAGAAGTATACGGAAAATCCAGCTATGGAAAACACCTGCGCCAGGTGGCAGACGGAAAGATTTTGTATTAAAAAGGCTCGGAAGTGAGATGACGAAACATGCTTAAAGCAGTATTATCTGCCGTGATCCTTATCATAGCAGTAATTTTGTACACCGTTTACTTATTTTTAAAAAAGAATTTTAATGGATTATCGTGGGAAGAAATTGTATTTCATCTGAAGGTTCCTATGAAGGGAACGAGCAATGAAATGATTTTGGATTATTTTCGTACGTATGGAATTCGTATGGGACTTGGCGTATGCCTGTCTGTTTTGATAAGTGTAGTCTGTTATATAAAGATTTCACCGTCAGCCGGTACAGCGCTTCTTGTGGCGGCAGTGGTTCTTCTGCTGGTGGCGATAGGAAGCATTTTACAGTCGTTTGATACTTTTGGATGTCTGATCGCACAGCGGAAAGAATCTGGCTTTATGGAAGAAGAAGCAGTGCAGTTGACACCGGAAATGCTGCATTTTCCGGAGAAAAAGAGAAATTTGATCTACCTTTTTTTGGAATCCATGGAAAGTACGTTTTCTTCCAAAGAAGAAGGCGGAGCGATGGAACAAAATCGAATCCCGGAGTTGACGGCACTGGCAAAAGAAGGGGTAAATTTTTCAGGTGATGAAAAAATCGGTGGCGCAACACCGTCGAGGGGGGCATCATGGACAACGGGCGCAATGGTATCTCAGACATGTGCATACCCGGTTATGATCCCACTTGGTGGAAAAAATTACCAAAACGAGAAAAATACGTTTATGCCGGGAGCGGTATCGATGGGAGATGTTCTCAAAAAAGAGGGATATGCGCAGGAGATCATGGTTGGTTCAGATCTGACTTTTGGTGGACGGAAGATGTATTTTGAGCAGCATGGAGACTATTTCGTCTATGATTATCCTTATGCGAAAGAACAGGGAAAGATTCCTAAAGATTACTATGAATGGTGGGGATTTGAGGATAAAAAGCTGTTTGCTTTTGCCAAAGAAGAGATAACAAAATTGGCAAAGGGGGATAAGCCATTTAATTTTACGATGCTTACTGTAGACACTCATCATATCGGAGGGTATGCCTGTGAGGATTGCCGGCATGATTTTAAAAATAACTATGATAATGTGCTCTCGTGTTCTTCAAAGCGTGTAAAGGAGTTTATTGATTGGATTAAGGCGCAGGATTTCTACAAAGACACAACGATTGTCATTTCCGGGGATCATTGTACGATGGATAATAATTATATCCGGGCGCAGTATGATGGAAGTGTGCCTCGGCGTGTGTATTCCTGCATCCTGAATTCGGCGGTAAAACCGGTTCGTGAAAAAGACCGCAAGTATTATCCGATGGATCTGTATCCGACGACACTGGCGGCGATGGGAGTACAGATAGAGGGAGACCGCATTGGTCTTGGGACCAATCTCTTTTCGGACAAAGAGACAATTTTGGAAAAATATGGGGATGTTAAAGTGCAGCAGGAACTGTCGAAAGGATCCTCTTTTTATAGGAAAAAGATTCTAGGTGAGAAAAAATGATTCTGATTTTTGGATTGTGTTTTTTGTTTTTGGTGCTTTCTGCGTTTGGAATCGGAGCAAAGGGAAAATGGGCATTCAGTCAGCCGGTTTCCCAAAAATCAGGATACTGTTCACGTGAGATGACAGCATCCGTCAATGGTTACTTCCTGACGACAGTATTTATGACACATTTGATTCAATATATGTCGTGGAGCATTTATGGACCACTTGATATTATGTACATTGAAGTGAATCGAGCATTGGGACAACTGATTGTTGCGATGTTTTTGTTCTATTCCGGATATGGAGTTATGGAATCTCTTCGTCATAAGAAAGGCTATATTTCTTCATTCCCTAAACGCAGACTTCTTCCTTTTTTTGTGAATTTTGAGATTGCTGCCGTGATTTATCTGTTTGTTAGTTGTGCGACGAATCAAACTCCGACATTCCGGTATGCGTTAAAAGGGTTTGCTGCATGGGAAAGTCTGGGAAACAGCAACTGGTATGTGTTTGCCATTTTGTATCTGTATGTGGTGACGTATATCGTATTTCGCATCCGGGAGACAAAATGGTTTCGCAAAATGCCGTTGTGGTTTGCCGTTTTTGGAATTGTATTTTTAAGTGGGATTTACATTTTATGGATGCGGCATGCCGGAAAAGGCGGATGGTGGTATGACACGATATTGTGCTACAGCGCCGGCATGTTTTTTGCACTGGGGCGTGAAACTTTTGAAAAATGGCTTGCCGGTGGGAAACGTTATCTGCGCTATGTGGCATCACTTGTTTTTGCCGTTGCGATTTTTGCGCTTTTCTATTCAATGAGGGCTGAGCATAAGATGTATTTTGAGATTGTTAGTGTAACTTTTGCCATCGTTGTGGTGCTTTTAACGATGAAGTTTCGGGCGTCAAATCGTGTTTATACTTTCATTGGACAAAATTTGTTTTCATTTTACATATATCAGAGGATTCCGATGATCTTACTGAAAGATTCATTGGGAAAAGGCAATGCGGTCGTGTATTTATTGGTCTGTGCTGTTTTGACAGCGGGAATCAGTTTATTGATGATTCGTTTTTACCGTTGGTTAAAAAAATATTTGCCTTAAAAAATGTATATTCGCCGAGATTCAGGAAAAAATATAGATAGCATCGAAAGTGCAAATCTAGAATCGAGGTGAAGAATGATGAAGAAAGAAAAAGGTTTTTATATATCACTTTTGAGTGGAATCGTTTGTATTGCGGTCGTGGGTGCGATCTGCATGAATCTGTTTGCCAAACCCGAGCAGAAGGAAGAAAATGTGCCAATTGCAGAGGAGACGGAGTTAGTTGTACCAACTCCAGCAGCGGCGACTGTGGAACCGGCCCCAAAGGCAGAAGAGAAGTCTACAAAAGAAGCTTCTTCGAAAAATGTCAAGTCAGAAGTGAAGGAAGAAAAGCCAAGGAAAAAAGAGACGATGAAGAAAGTAAGTGCGGAAGACAAACTTCATTTTGATCAGGAAACCGGGCTTTTATGGCCTGTTGAAGGGGATGTTTTGATAGAATACAGTGCGGATAAAGTGGTGTTTTTTCCTACGTTATCCCAGTATAAGACAAATCCCGCGATGATCATTGGAAGCGAAGTCGGCGAGAGTGTAAAAGCAAGTGCGGCAGGTATCGTCAAGTCGATCAATAAGAGTGATGAGACCGGAAGAACGGTAACGGTTGCAATCGGAGATGATTTTCAGGTCATATACGGACAATTGAAAGACGTGACAGTGGAGGAAGGAGATTCCGTATCAGAAGGACAGGTGATCGGAAAGATTGCGAAACCGACCAAGTATTATTCCGTAGAGGGAGCAAATCTGTATTATCAGGTTAAACAGAAAGATGAGACCGTAAATCCACTTGTGTTTTTGAGATAAAAAATTCCCCGGGAATATAAATCCCGGGGAATCTTTATTTTCTTTTTTTGATTTCTTCTACGACATCCATTACATTAGCAGAGGAACCTTCCTTAGCGGCGGTTACCTGATTAGAGGAAATTCCCTCAGTAGAGTCCTTTTTTAGAATTGTTTTTACTGTCATCAGAATTAATTTAATATCAAGCCATAAAGAATAGTTTTCAATATAAAATAAATCTAATTTGAGTTTATCGTAGGGTACCGTGTTATACTTTCCGTAAATTTGAGCAAAACCGGTAAGACCGGCCTTGACACGGAGGCGGAAAGAAAATTCAGGCATATTTTCCATGTATTCTTTTATAATTTCCGGACGTTCCGGCCGAGGACCGACAAAAGACATGTCTCCTTTTATGATATTAAAAAGCTGCGGCAGTTCATCTATTCGTGTAGAACGAATAAAGCGTCCAATCGGTGTGATGCGCGAATCGTTTGCTTTGGCAAGCTGTGCACCCCCCTCTTTTTCTGCATTGATGATCATGCTTCGAAATTTTATGATTTCGAAAGGTTTTCCGTTTTTTGTACAACGGATCTGTTTATAAAAAACAGGGCCTTTGTCGTACAATTTGATGGCAGCAGCCGTTAACAGCATAAAGGGTGAAGCAAGGATAAGCATTGGTATAGCAATGACAAGGTCAAGAAAACGTTTGGCAAATTCTTGATCAAAACTGAGGGAATATCCTTTTGTAAGAAGAAAAGGGGTATCAAATATATGAATCCTATCGCTTCCCATAAGGATAATATCAGAAATTTTAGGGATAACATAAGCGCGTATACCATTGGAATAGCAGAATTTTAAAACGTCATTTCGATCTTGTGCACTGATATCACCGATGATAACGGCTTCGTAATCCTTTGCTTTCTTTGCAATTTTATCGAGACCTTCACTTACATGAATAGCATCTGAGATGGCATATTTGTCACGGCGTTCTTCTACTTTATAAACAAGATCGCTTGCTTGGCGTTCTCCGTAGATTAAAAGAATTTTCCAGGACTTAAAAATGTGTCCATACAGAGAACTGGACCCAAAATACCATAGGGTAGTAATTAAAAAATCTCCCAATGTCATGACCAAAAAAGGAACGACATTGATAAAACGAAATGCCAGCAGTGAGATAATAATGTAGGTTACCACATTGCTGATAAATATGGAGAGAAACTGTGACAGGATCACCTCAATTCGACGCAATTGACCCAATTTCGTGGCACCATACATTCGGCCAAAGAAAATAAGAAAGAGTGCATACAGTCCGATGATCACATAGTTTCCACGACGATAGAAACGATAAGTATACATGGTTCCGGCAAAGAAGTGGTACCAGAACCATGAGAAAAGGAAAGTCATCAGTAATATATTGATTAATGATAAAATAAATAATATCGTTTTTTTATAAGGATCGTAATTTCGCAAAACAGCCTCCTGATCTTTATACGGTTTCACTTTTTTGAATTTTCAACATACGGTTTACGGCAAAGCCCAATCCAAGTAAAATCCAATAAGAGGATTGTACTCCGACGATAGCATCATTAGTAAGACCTACAATGGTGTAAGAAAGTGATGCCGTAAATAAACCAAAAGCAATTTTGGACAAATTATTCGTCAGTTTTTTTCGCCATAGCAAGCGAAGGGATTGAAGCATGTAAATAATACATAATGCAGCATAGGAGATGGCAGAGATTCCACCGGTCTGTATATATGTCTGCAAAAAGGTATTATGTGGTTTATCTACCAAAAGCGTACTTCCGCCTACACGTTTCGAACCGACAAAATCTGCATTTGGAAAGGCGATAATGAAGGCATTTGGTCCGATTCCTTTGAACCAATAAGTTTTCATTAATGGAATGGTTCGTGACCAGATATATCCACGGCGGTTTGCTATGTTTTCGGAATTTTTAAAACCAAAGTGTTCAACTTCCTTCAATTTGATCAATTTACCATAAGGCGTATAATATTTCCATTCATTATTATCGTAAACAAAAGTAAAGGAAATTTGATTCGGTGTATCACACAGAGTAAAAGCATCGTGAATGCCGGTGTCCATTGCATAGCGCTTGGACTCCAAGGTAAGCATATTGAAACGGGGATCATTTGGAGTATATAACTCCAGGCCGTTATCATAGGTTAGCGGTATATTTTTCCCGGAGGAATCTGTGATCGTAAAAGTGGCATTTGATTCTTCCGGAATAGTTATATCCAGATCAAAAGATTCACCATTTCGGAAATTGACTTTTAAACGTGTCGGTGTTTCATTTACAATGGAAATCAAATTACGAGTATCTACAGAGCCGTTTTTCAATTTTTCTATCGCCGTTTTTGCATAATTCGTCTGAAGAATGGCAAAAATGCTGACAATCCCTAAAATAAGTATGCCTGCCAATGAGATCCACCATATCTTGTTTTGGGGATCGAAGTAATTGATAATGAGCAGGACAATAACAACTACACTGACAAAGGCAAGCGTCATACCGGCTGCAGTAGAACCGGAACCGATCAGTGATTTTATAAATCCGGCAGCAATCAGGACTCCGATCAATTTACAGGAAACAGAGATCCATTTTTTGTCAGATACCTTTAAAAAGATAAACATAACTACGATCGGCAAGGTTAATGCAATGTAGGTTCCGGTGTAGTTTGGATTTGGAAATGTCATGACTACACTGGAGTATCCGGCTTTAAATGAAATTCCGGTTAAAGTACTGTATTTTGTAATGATTTTTTGCACCCAGTCCCATAAAAGAGGGTTTTGGTCAATGGACTGCATAAATCCTATAAATGACATAAGTGCAGTATGAATGATCAGTCCATAAATAAGGATGTTAATTTTGCGTGCAGAGGTTACCCAAGCATAGGTATAGAAAAAAAGGATTCCATATGCAAGAAGTACCCACATAGTCTGCCATTGTGTGTATCCGCCACCGCTATAAGCCAATTCGGAATATTTGCTTGTCACAGAAGAAATAATCACCATGATAAGATGAATCCCTAAAAGAATGGCGATTTTTTTGTCTATATTGGCAAAAAAGGCTGTGGAAGTCATGTGATACTTGTTTGTTTGCTTCCAATAATAATAGCAAAAGAAGAACACGGTAGCAATGCCAACGATGGTTAGAGCGACACTTTTTGAATATCCAAAAGAGTCAATCTGACCCGTGGATGGCATTTTGTTAAACCATTCAAATTGTGTAAAATCAATTGTATAATCATGTGTAAGTACGATCATTGGTACGATACACAGTCCAAACAAAACCGGCAGCAGCAGGACGATATCCTGCCACAGCTTGGTTTCTCTTTTTTGAAGTTTTCGTTTGTATTTATTTGACATTTTCAAGTTCCCCTTTTGCTTCTAGATTACTAGTCATTATCGTCGTCATCATCGTCATCATCATCATCGTCATCATCGTCATCATGGTCAGACAAAGAAGTATCTTCTGTGACGGTTACGTCGCATGTAGCATACGCGCCACCTTCGTCGTCAGCGGTTACGTAGATGGTTGCGGTGCCCGGATCGCCAATGGAAAGTTCTCCGTCGTCATCGACATCGACAACATCTTCATCATCACTTTCCCAGGTCACGTCTTTATCTTTGGCATTCTTTGGTAAAATTTGTTTGATTGTCAGTATAATGTCATCTTCTTCCGATTCGCAAACGGTAAGTTTGGTGCGGTTGAGGACAATCTTTCGAACCAGCACATCTTGAGTTACGATAACACGGATGCTTGCCTTTTTCTTTGGATTTACCTTGGACACTGCACGGATTGTGGCAGTTCCTTTTTTTAGTCCCTTCAGAAGCCCTTTTTTTGAAACAGATACTACTTTTTTGTTCGAAGTTGTATACGTTACCGTCCGATATTTCTTTTTGTTTGGAGTAACAGCAACGACCGGTTTTAATTGGTATTTTTTTCCTTTCTGGAGTTTTAATCGTTTTCCTGTTCCCTTAAATTTTACAGTGCGTACATTTGCCGATGATTTCTTTGCCGTAATCGTGGTCTTATTTCCCTGTGCTGAGATGCTGAGTACCAATGATGCAATCAATGTGAGTACAGCGGCTTTTTTCAACTTTTTCATAGACATACCTCCCTGATATGTGTTAAGAAAGAGAACCACTCCCCATTCAACCGGGAAAAGGGAGTGATTTTCTTACTAATGTATAAGTTACGCTTTCAATGTGTCATACAAATCTTTCACAGTTGGATAGATCTGTTTGAATTTTGCATATTTCTTGTCGTATTTTTCTGCCAAAGCAGCATCCGGCTCTACCGAGTCGATTACTTTTACGATCTTTGCTGCAGCTTCTTCTACGGAAGCATATTCACCACAAGCGACAGCAGCGAGCATTGCACCGCCGAGACCAGGGCCTTCTTCGCTTTCGATGATATTTACTTTAATGTTCAGAACGTTAGCTACGATCTTTCTCCAGAGTGGGCTCTTTGCTCCACCACCACAGATTTTAGTTTCTGTGATATTGATTCCGAGATCTCTTGCTACTTCGAAAGAATCACGAATCGCAAAGGCAACACCTTCCAGAACAGCCTGTGTCATATCGGCTCTTGTCGTATCCATGGACATACCGATGAAGAGAGCACGTGCATCCGGATTGTTGTGAGGAGAACGTTCACCCATCAGGTATGGAAGATAGTATACATTGTTTTCACCGAGTTTGTCATCGGTGATCGGTTTCTGCTCAGCAGGATAATCCTTGGTTCCGATGATCTCGTCCATCCACCATTTGTTACAGGAAGCGGCACTCAACATACATCCCATCAAATGGTAATTTCCGTCAGCATGTGCAAAAGAATGAAGGGCGTTGAATTTATCGACACCAAATTCTTTGCTGGAAATGAAGATAGTTCCGGAAGTTCCGAGAGAAATGTTACATCCACCATCGCCTACTGTTCCTGTTCCGACAGCGGCAGCAGCATTGTCGCCGGCGCCGGCAGCAATTTTACAATTTGTGGTAAGACCAAGTTCTGCAGCAGCAGATTCGGTCAGATTTCCGGTTACTTCAAAACTTTCATAAAGTTTTGGAAGCTGTTCTTCTTTGACATCGCAGATTTCCATCATTTCCTTGGACCAACATTTGTTCTTAACATCCATCAAAAGCATACCGGAAGCGTCAGAGTAATCACAGCTGTGAACACCTGTCATCTTGTAAGCGATATAGTCTTTTGGAAGCATGATCTTAGCGATCTTTTTGAAGTTTTCCGGTTCATTTTCTTTTACCCAAAGGATTTTTGGAGCAGTAAAGCCGGCAAATGCGATGTTTGCGGTATACTGTGACAATTTGTCTTTTCCAATTACGTTATTTAAGTAATTTGTCTCTTTGGTTGTACGTCCGTCGTTCCAAAGAATAGCAGGGCGGATTACATTGTCCTCGCTGTCGAGGATAACAAGTCCGTGCATCTGTCCACCAAAGCTGATGCCGGCTACTTTGTCTTTTTCAAAGCCGTCTGTCAGTTCCTTGATTCCGGCAACTACAGCATTCCACCAGTCTTCCGGTTTCTGCTCAGACCAGCCCGGATTTGGGAAGGAAAGTGGATATTCTTTTGAAACGATATTTTTGATGGAACCATCTGCTTCCATGAGAAGAAGTTTTACGGCAGAGGTACCAAGGTCTACACCTATGTAATACATGAAATAGTCTCCTTTACTTTAAATTTAATAACAGTACTAGCGACTCGTGGCCGGGTCGCTAGTTGTTGATAACATTATATCAATTATAAATTATGCAAATGGGTTCTCTGTAGGATAACGAACGCCTGCCGGCTGGTTGTATCCGATCTCATCTACATCAACACCGATGTACTTGAATACTTCGTACAATGCTTTTCCAAAGTGTCCGAATGCAACAGCACCATGATGAGGGAAGTTCTTCTCGATCAATACATGGCGATAGAAGCGTCCCATCTCAGGAATAGCGAAGATACCGATGGCACCGAAACTACGTGTAGCAACAGGAAGAACTTCACCGTGTGCAATGTAAGCACGAAGGTTAGCATCTGCTGTACTCTGAAGACGGAAGAAGGTGATATCTCCAGGAACGATGTCTCCTTCGAGAGTTCCGTTGGTAACTTCGATAGGAAGAGAACGAGCCATGATCTTCTGGTATTTCATCTCGCAGAAGGAAAGCTTACTCGAAGCTGTATTTCCGCAGTGGAATCCCATGAATGTATCTTTCAATGTGTAGTTTGCATATTTTCCTTTGATGTCCTCGTCGTACAGATCCTGAGGTACGGAGTTGTTGATGTCGAGAAGAGTTACTGTATCTTCACTTACAACAGTTCCGATGAACTCGGAAAGTGCACCGTAGATATCTACTTCACAAGATACCGGAATACCTTTTGCTGTCAAACGGCTGTTTACGTAGCAAGGTACGAAACCAAACTGTGTCTGGAATGCAGGCCAGCATTTACCGGCGATTGCTACGAATTCACGATATCCTTTGTGATCTTCAACCCAGTCAAGCAGTGTCAACTCATACTGAGCAAGTTTTGCAAGGATTTCAGGTTTTTTATTACCAGCGCCAAGCTCTGCTTCCATTTCTTTTACAACGTCAGGAATACGAGCGTCACCTTCATGTTTGTTGAATGCTTCGAACAAGTCAAGCTCGGAGTTCTCTTCGATCTCTACACCAAGGTTGTAAAGTGGTTTGATTGGTGCATTACAAGCAAGGAAGTTCAATGGACGTGGTCCAAAGCTGATGATCTTCAAGTTGTTCAATGCATATACGGCACGAGCAATCGGTACGAACTCATGGATCATGTCTGCACAATCCTCAGCAGTTCCAACCGGATACTCAGGGATGTAAGCTTTTACATTGCGGAGTTTTAAGTTGTAGCTTGCGTTAAGCATACCACAGTAAGCATCTCCACGACCGTCCATCAAGCTGTTTCCGGATTCCTCTGCTGCAGCAACGAACATCTTAGGTCCTTCAAAATGTTTTGCAAGAAGTGTCTCGGAAATCTCAGGTCCGAAGTTTCCAAGGTATACGCAAAGTGCGTTACATCCGGCTTTTTTGATGTCTTCCAAAGCCTGAACCATGTGAATTTCGCTCTCAACGATACAGATTGGACATTCATAGATGTCTGCTGCATCATATTTTTTTGCATAAGCCTCTACAAGGGCTTTTCTTCTGTTTACAGAAAGTGACTCTGGGAAGCAGTCACGGCTTACTGCAACGATTCCAATTTTCATTTTTGGCATGTTACTCATTTTTCTAATACCATCCTTTCATTTATTATGATAAAAAAATATCAAAGTTAGTAATTCTATTTTAAAGCATAATGAACAAAAAATCAACAAAAAAGGATGGGAATTTATATAAAATTTTTGTATAATATCGTTGCCGAATGGAAAAAATTAGTGTATACTAGAATTGAAGTACCGGGATTGCAAGGAAAGAGAAGGGGATGGTCCTATGGTAGAGGCTTATAATTACTATGCCGGCGGCTTTATTCCAAAAGTGAATCCTAAGACAAATGTACACAACCGCCGCGAATTGAAAAATAAATACAAAAGTATCGTCGCACTGAACAATGCGAATCCGCTGGCGATGATTTCATTGTCCAAAGACACAAGTGATTATGCGCTTGACGTTAAGTCGACGTCGATGGAATTAGGGGAAGCGGCTTCGCTTGCATTGGATTCGGATCAGCCAGGAGAGGCACTGGAGACGACATTGCAGCTCTACAACAAGTTATTGAGCCGCAGTGATGAGTATGGTGAGTTGAAGAATAAGCCATCTCGTCCGGGATGCGAGCTGAGAAAATTGGTTGAGGAGTGCTCGGATGAACTGATTTCCAACGGAATTGCCGTAGACGAATCAGGATTTCTTTCCCGCAAAGTGGATGGAATGGACTCGGTGCCAAGTGACTTTTTGCAAAAGTTGAAGGAAAAGTGTGATTACATGAGTATGAATCCGATGGAGTATGTAGACAAAAAGGTTTACAGTTATGCCCATCTTCACCGCAATGACGTGGGATATGCTTACGCACAGTCGATTTACACCGGAATGTTTTTTAACTCCTACTGCTAAGCGAAAAAACAGAGGCATTCGGAAAGAGGATGCGTGCGAAAGAAAGCAAATTATCAACAAGAATTCATTATTTATTATAGAAGAAATACAACAGGAAAAGCAGGCTGCATTTGCTCTGAACGTAGAGAAAATGTGGCCTGTTTTGTTTTTGAACTGCGGATGTGAGGAGAAGCGGTTTTAAAAACTACATGTTGTAATGTTCGTGTTGACATGCAAAGCAAAATGTGGTACTCTCAAGGTAGCAAAAGGTTTGTTTGAAACGTAACTATTAGGATCTAAATGTATGGAAATGGAGGTTTGGCTTATGAATGGATTGGTTTTGGAAGGCGGAACATTTCGCCCGATATTTAGTTCCGGTGTGATGGATGCACTGCTCACGGAAGACATTATGCTGCCGTATTGCATTGGTGTTTCTGCCGGCATCGCAGACGGGGTATCTTATATATCGAAACAAAAGGGAAGAAATCTTGATATTATTACAAAATACCGCAATGACAAACGTTACATGGGACCGGGAAATTACCGCAAACAGAAGAGTCTTTTTGGACTGGATTTTGTCTTTGGTGAGATTCCGGACAAATTGGTTCCTTTTGATAAGGAAACATTTTTCTCTTACGAAGGAACCTGCAAAGTCGGTGTAACAAATGCAAAGACGGGGGAAGCGGAGTTTTTGAATGCAATGGACATGGATGAAAAGTACAGTATGCTGCGGGCGACTTGCGCGCTTCCGCTCTTTTTCCCGGCCATCGATGTGAATGGCACGAAGTATTACGATGGCGGATTGTCAAGCATTATCCCGGTTGAAAAGGCGATGGAAGATGGCTGTGACAAACTGCTTGTGGTACTGACCCAGCCGAAAGGCTACGTGAAAAAATTTGGAAAATATGACAAAATGGGAGCCAGACTTCTTGCCCGTAAATACCCGAAAGTGCGCGACCTGATCCTCAGCCGCCCGGACCGCTACAACGAACTGATCAAAAAATGCGAGCAATGGGAACGCGAAGGCAGAATCATGATTATCCGCCCGAATCATCTTCTTAACAGCTTCGAGGGGAATATCCAGAAACTGGAAGCATGCTACTGGCATGGCTACCGCATGACGAAGGAAAAGATGAAAAAAATCAAACGATTTTTGGAGATTGAGTAAAAAGCATTGACACGATGGTGGTAGGTTTGCTATAATTGTGTTTGCTTGCGGATATGGCGGAATTGGCAGACGCGCTAGATTTAGGTTCTAGTGGGGAATCCCGTGCAGGTTCAAGTCCTGTTATCCGCATGATAGCATTGAGAAGTGCATAGCGGGGTGTGGGCGGCTGACGCGAGCTTGCTCGCAGGCAGACGCATCACAATCCGCGTATATACGGCGATAGCCGTGGGACAAGCGCCCCGGAGGGGCGCTTGTATGCACTTTGCAAGGAAAGACAACAAATCGGCACTTTCAAAAGACTTACTCATAATAAGAGTAGGTCTTTTTTGCGTTTTGACATCTATTCTGACAGCTAACTGGTATGTAAGCTGTGAGAATCTTGCTAAAAAACATAATTTTTTCAGGGGAAATAACCGATATAAAATGCAAGAAATTGGAATTTGGTGCTTTTTCCAAAAAAATTTGTAGTGAAAAAGTAGCCATTTTTCGTGGTTTCTTTCCATAAAAAATTGGAAATTTGGAAGACTCTTATAATTTTGTTTTCCAATAATCGACAAAGCACAACCAAAAGGTTACAAGAAATAAAAACAGGAGTGGAAATTCATGAGGAAGTATTTAGCAGATGAAATTGGGGACGAATACAAAAACTGGAAGAACGGCAATATTGTTCTCATTAATGCGCCTACAGGAAGCGGTAAGACGACTTTCATAATTGAAAAATTTCTTGCTCGTGAACTGAATCAAGGGAGAAAAATTTTATATCTCGTAAATCGTAAAATACTAAGAGAACAACTTCGAATGGAAATCGAAATAAATGCAAACAAAATATTAATCGCAGCAAATAGTCTGCAAAAAACCATATCGGATATGATTTGGATATCAACCTATCAAGAAATCGAACAATGGATTTTAAGAGGGGAGGAAAACTATCTAAATCAATTCGACACGGTTGTGTATGATGAAGCGCATTATTTTTATGCAGATAGTAATTTTAACACGCACACGCAATTGTCTTTTGATTGCCTTTTAGCATATTTTAATCTCAAACTACAAATTTTTATGTCAGCAACAATTGACAATGTTCAATTATTTATAAAAGGACGAGAGGATTTCGATAAAGATGCTTCGAAGTACTTATTAATCAAAAATCGATATCGTGAATATAGATTAAGCAAGGACTACTCGTTTGTTGATTGGAAGTTTTTTAATACTCAGGAAGAAATGAAAAAAATCATTTTTTCGAATGACAGTAAAAAACAGAAATGGCTGATTTTTGTAGATAGCAAAGAAGTTGGGAAACAACTTTATAAGGAATTTGAAAATGCTAACAATTCTGTTGCTTATATTGATGCTGAATATGAAAAAGATGAAGCAGGCAATGAGTGCGTCCAAAGTATAGCAAAACACAAACAATTTAATGAGAATATACTTATTGCTACAGCAGTTATGGATAATGGAATATCCATTATTGATGAAAAACTTAGAAATATTGTAATTATGGCTGATGTTGAGGAGACTTTTCTTCAAATGCTGGGACGAAAAAGGGAAGATAATGAAAAAATAACATTATATTTCTTTCGAAGAAATGTTGAATATTTTCAAAGGCGTTTGAATGCTGCTCAGTCAATTTTAAAATTGTATGACAAATATCTTAATTGCCTGACGCATACTAATGTTTATCTGGGCAATATATGCGAGAAAATGCAATCAAATTATGGGGGATGGCAACAATTACTGTACTTCCATAGTAATATCTTTCCAGATTGTCATTTTCAGCAGACTGTTTTAAACGATGTACTTTTAGGAAGTCCACGAAAACGTGCAGAAGCGGTAAAATTATTGTATTCATATCGTGGATTGTTAGCTGTTAATTATTTTTCGCTATACAAATATCGGAAACTATCAGATATGTATAGTAAACTTATCAGTGAATTGGAAAATGATGAAGATGCTTTTATCAAAATGCAGGCAAGTTGGCTCGGAGCTTCCGAAGAAGAAATAGACGCAAAAATTATAAATGCCAAAAATGAACTGAATCAGCTTCATGCTAAAAGTATAGAGCAGCATTTTTCTTCACAATTTGAAGAAAAAAATATAATCAAATTGCAAAGCAATGAAAATATAGAAATGAAGGAGACTCTAAAAAAGCATTTTTTATATTTTGCGGAAATGGGTAAAGTAGAGCAAAAATATATTGAAGCACTTGGCAAGAATGATCGACCTATTCAGCCAACATTATTTAACCGTCTGATGAATGCGGCTGGATTACCTTATGATATGAGCAAAATTGGTGGCGCATTGTTTGTCATACAAAAAATTGAAAAATAAAAAGTTACCATCCTCCCAACAGAAGAATAATCATTCAATGTGAATGATTGCTCCCCTGTTGGGAGTTTTTTAGTTTAAGAAAAAATTTTATGAATGGAGGTCTTAAAATGGAAAAAAGAGTGTTTACAATTGATGAAGTAGCAGAATTGCTTTGCGTAAGCAAATCGTACATATATCAATTGGTAAGGGAAAATAAAATCCCAAATTTGAAATTGGGAAAAAGGTGTTTGAGTTATAATAGGACCAAGTTAGATGAAACCAAGTAAAATCAAGGGGTTATGCCTAATTTAGTCCTTATTTTT